>Ga0310810_10000244_pt1 | contig 55527 bp, 40 predicted proteins | sample NCmetagenome_FD_207641 | JGI IMG/M metagenome (GOLD analysis project Ga0310810, IMG submission 207641) | Soil microbial communities from experimental microcosm in Duke University, North Carolina, United States - NC | ecosystem: Engineered > Artificial ecosystem > Soil microcosm > Unclassified ...
TTTCCTGAAAAGACATGCCCATGTAGTCGTAACCCATCTCGCGCGGCATGGTTTTCGCGAAGACGTCTTCGAGGGCATTCATCGCCTGATCAGAGCTATAACCCGGCGCCGCGCTGCCGATAATTTGAGCGGAACGATAGAGGTTATAGCGCATGGTGAACTCGGGACCGGAGCGCGATTCAAACTTGGTCACGGCAGAAAGCGGCACCATCTCTCCGCCGCTGTTGCGCACGTAGAACTGGCCGACGTTCTCCGCCTTGGTCCGGTAATCGCCCTCCGCCTCGATATAGACCTGCCACTGGCGGCCAAAACGGTTGAAGTAATTCACGAACAGCCCGCCCATGAAAGCCTGGATGGTGCGATAGACATCGTTGAGAGGCACACCCTGCTTGATCACTTTGTCGCGATCCACATCCACGAACTGTTGCGGCACGCTGGGAAGGAAAGTGCTCACCAACCCGCCGATCTCAGGACGTTTCCTGGCGGCGCCCATGAACGTGCCTAAATTGCTGGCGAGGAACTGGACATCCTTGCCGGCACGGTCTTCGAGAACGAATGTGAATCCGCCGGAAGTGCCGACGCCCGGAATGGCCGGCGGCGAGAAGCTGAAGGCGAAACCCTCGGGAAGCTTACTCAATTCTTGGTTCAGGCGCTGCAAGATTTCGTGATACTGCTCTTCGCGGGTCTTGCGGTCGCTCCACTCCTTCAGGGTGATGAAGAACAGACCGTTGTAGCTGGTCCGCACAAAACTTAGCAAGCTGAAGCCGGCAACGGTGGTGGTGTACTTCACCCCCGGCAGTTTGGCCAGAATGTTTTCGATTTTTCGGCAGGCAGCGTCCGTGCGCTCGAGAGAAGCGGCATTGGGAAGCTGAAGATGGAGGAACATGTAGCCTTGATCTTCGTCGGGCAGGAAGCTCGACGGGACCCGGCTGCTGAAAAAGGCGGCCGCCGCGCCAAAGCCAACCAGAAGCACTAGCGCCACCGCGCTTTTGTGAATGAGCGCTCCCGATAGACGCACGTAGCCGTCGGTGGCGCGCCCGAACATGCGGTTGAACCAATCGAAGAAACGCCGTAGCAGCCCGTGGCTTTCCTCTTTTGGCTTGAGCAGCAGTGCGGCCAGCGCCGGGCTGAGCGTAAGAGCATTGAATGCCGAAAGAATCACCGAGATCGCGATGGTGACGGCGAATTGTTGGTAGAGCCGTCCCGTGATGCCCGGTATGAAAGCTGTGGGCACGAATACGGCCGAGAGAACCAGTGCGATGCCCACCACCGGTCCGGAGATTTCTTCCATAGCTTTCAAGGCGGCTTCCTTCGGCGCGAGGCCCTCCTCGATGTGGCGCTCCACGGCCTCGACCACCACGATGGCGTCGTCGACCACCAAGCCGATTGCCAGCACCAGGCCGAAGAGGGAGAGCGTGTTGATGGAGAATCCGAATAGCGGAAAGAAGACGAAAGTCCCGATGAGTGATACCGGTACCGCCAGTAGCGGAATCAAGGTAGCACGCCAGCCCTGGAGAAAGACGTAGACCACGAGAATCACGAGAAGAATCGCAATCACCAGTGTTTTGACGATCTCCTTCATACCTTCGGTGACCGCGCGCGTGGTGTCGAGCGAGACCACGTAATCCATGTCCTCAGGAAACCGTTTCTTTACCTCGGCCATCAGCTTCTTGACGCCCGCCGCCGCTTGCACCGCATTGCTGCCGGGCAACTGGTAGACCGCGATGATGGCGCCCGGTTTGCCATTCAGGCGTCCGATAATGGTGTAGTCCTGCGCGCCCAACTCCGCGCGCGCCAAATCTTTCAAGCGCACGATGCCGCCGTCCGGCGTCTCGCGGACGACGATCTGCCCGAATTCTTCGGGCGAAGTCAGACGCCCCTGCGCGCGGACAGAGTAGGTGTACTCCTGGCCCTTGGGCACAGGCGCCCCGCCAACTTGTCCGGCGGGGTTCACGGTGTTTTGCGCCTGAATGGCGCTCACGATTTCCGGCACGGTGATCTTGAGCTTGGCCAGCTGGTCCGGCTTGACCCAAAGCCGCATGGCATATTGGCCGGCGCCAAAAACCTGGACGCTGCCGATGCCGGGCACGCGCGTGAACTGGTCGTTCAGGTTAATGTATGAGTAGTTCGCCAGGAACCGGGCGTCGTAGGTGCCCTTTGGTGAGTAAAGCCCGATAATCATGAGCGGCGCAGTGACGGATTTCTGTACTGTGACGCCAAAGGCCGTCACCTCCGCCGGAAGCTGCGAAGCGGCTTGGGTCTCGCGCATCTGCGTGAGAATCTGATCGGTGTTCGGGTCCGTTTTTACATCGAAGTCCACGATCATGGTCATCTGACCGTTGGCCGCGTTCAACGAATACATGTAATTCAGGTTGTCCACGCCGCTCATTTGCTGCTCGATGGGCGTCGCAACGGACTGCTCGACTGTCTGGGCGTCGGCGCCGACGTAGTTTGCTTGTATCTGCACCTCTGGCGGGGCGATGGCAGGGAACTGGGCTACGGGCAAACCCGCGATAGTGACCGCGCCGACGATCACCAACAGAATCGAGATCACCATAGCCACGATGGGCCGGCTGATGAAGAACTTGGACATAATGAGTTACCTGCCCGCCGCCTGCCCGGTTGCGGCATCCACGAACGGCAGCGGTTTCACTGCCATGCCGGGTCCAACCTTCTGCACACCTTCGGCGACAACCCTTTCGCCCGGTTTCAAACCTTCATCGATAATCCACATCCTGCCGGCACGCTCCCCCACCTTGACGGTCCGGATGCTGATCTTGTTCTCGCTGCCGACGACGGCTACTTGGTAGGTGCCTTGTAACTCGGTGACTGCGCGCTGCGGAAGCAGCAGTGCTCCCAGGTGAGTTCGGGTCGAGGTGCGGATGCGCCCGTACAGCCCTGGCCGCAGAATATTTCCCGGGTTGGGGAACAATCCGGCGATCCGGATCGCGCCCGTGCTCTGATTCACCTGGCGGTCCGCGAAGAAGAATTTTCCCGTATGTGGGTAGCTGGTGCCGTCAGCAAGAATCAGCTCGAGGGGCAGTCGTCCCGTTTCCGCGTCGCGGCTGGCTTGCGTCGGAAACCGTCGGTTGAAATCGAGGTACTCCTGCTCGCTGACTGTGAAATTGGCTTTGATGGGATCGACGGTTGACACCGTTGTCACAGCTCCGCTGGCCGGGCTGACCAATGCGCCGACCTGCTGCTGCGCCGTACCCGCGATGCCATCAATGGGCGAAATGAGGCGAGTGAAATCGAGGTTGAGCTGGGCAGTTGCCACTGTCGCCTTGGCTGCTTCGACGGCCGCATTGGCCGCCTGAATCTGGGCTTTAGCCGTCTCCACTCCAGCCTTTGCCGCCTGGACCTGCGCCTTAGCGGCCAAGTTGCCCTGTGTGGCGTTGTCGAGGTCCTGCTGCGTGATGGCCTGCTGCTTGGCGAGAGGGATGTAACGATCTTCATCGAGTTGCGCTTTGTGCTGATTCGCTTCGGCCGCCGCAAGTTGCGCTTCCGACTGGACCAGCTGCGCCCTCGCTTGCGCTGCACCTCCGCCGGCCTGTGCGAGCTGGCCCTGTGCCTGTTCGAGGGCTGCCTGGAATGGCCGGGGATCGATTTCAAATAACAACTGCCCTTTCCTGACGAAGGAGCCTTCCGTATACCCCTGCTTCATTAGGTAGCCGGGAACCTGTGCCTTGATGTCCGCATTTACCAGCCCGTCCAGCGTGCCAATCCATTCGCCATAGATGGGGACATCCTTCTGCTGAACCTCCACCACCTCCACTGTGGGCGGGCTAGGATTCGCAGCCGAAGTTCCTTGTGAGCACCCCCCGGCGACCAGAGTGATCGATAGAATTGCGCTAATTATTACCCATATCTGGTGTCTGGACATTCCTTGTGCGTTCATCAAATACGCTCCCTCGCACGTACGCGTAAGGCTATTGATGCTCAATCACCGGTTTTGGCTTCGCCTACTTGACCTGCTTACAAGCTGTTTGGGCAATAATCCGATGCGCGCGTGGTGAACCTGATAGCCAGTTTCTGCGGAGGAGCCCTTTTAGAGTCGCCCCCGTTCACCTGATGCCGGGAACGCAAGGGTCTCACTACCAGCGATCAGGAGACTCGGGTCGTTGTTGCGGCAGTTCACCCTTGCCCCTGCTTCTGTTTTAAAAATGTCCCCTGCTCGAGCTCCTCGAACGCGTCCCGGAGCTGCTGCTGGGTATTCATGACGATCGGACCGTACCAGGCCACGGGCTCCTCAAGCGGCTTGCCCGAAACCAGGAGGAAGCGGATTCCGTCGTCTCCGGCCTGTACTTCCAGCTCATCGCCACGGTCGAAGAGCACAAGTGAACGATTGTCTGCTTCCGCCGGCGGCGCCGTGTCCAGCCACCCGACGCCTTCGGTCGGTACAGCCAGCGGACCGGATGCGTTGCAGAACTTCCCGCCGCCTGCGAACACATACGCAAAAGCGTGGCGCGTCGTCTCCACCGGAAGGGTTTTCCTACGCCCTGCGGGAACCGACACATCAAGGTAAATGGGGTCAGCCGCGATTCCATCCACGGGGCCACGCTTTCCCCAAAAGCTTCCGCACACAACACGAACGTGGGTACCGTCGTCGTCCTTCATCTCAGGGATATCGATCGCCTTCACCTCCTGGTAACGCGGCGCCGTCATCTTGAGGGACGACGGAAGGTTCGCCCACAACTGGAAGCCATGCATCCGGCCCGCCGGGTCACCCTTCGGCATTTCCTGATGGATGATGCCGCTCCCGGCCGTCATCCATTGCACGTCGCCGGCCGCGATAGCGCCACGGTTGCCCATGCTATCGCCGTGCTCGACGGTGCCGGCGAGCACGTACGTGATGGTCTCAATTCCACGGTGGGGGTGCCACGGAAATCCCGCCAGATAGTCCTCGGGAACGTCGTTGCGGAAGTCATCGAGAAGGAGGAATGGGTCGAAGTCGGATGTGTTGCCGAATCCGAACGCGCGGCGCAGGTGCACACCCGCGCCTTCCAAGGTTGGCTTGGACTTAACCAGTCGCTTAACGGGTCGTAGGGACATGTTTGGCTCCAGTACCGAGATTCTATCGTTGTTGAGTGCGGGGCGGCCAAGACTCAGCCGCACCGTGCTTACTTTTTCTCTTGTGCCTTGGGCTCGTTGGCGGCATCGAAATTACGCGTGTCGGTCGGCCCATAGCCTGAGATTTGCACGATCACGGAATCGGCATCAGTCCGGGCGAAATGATTGTGTTTTACGCCTCCTGGCTCCGAGTACACGCTACCCGGCGGAAGCGTCTTCAGTAATTCGCAATATTCAGTGAAAGAGTTTTAGGTATTGGATTCGGCACAGACCTCGTGGGATTCACTGCGACCGGCCTGCGAAGCTCCGCAACCTCAAGTCACCGGCTTTGCGAAACAGTAAAGCGCCACGCGCGTGCGCACGTAGATCCGGCCATCGAGAATCGCGGGCGTGGCGAAGGTGTCTTCGTCGAGATTGTTGACGGCGAGAATCTCCCATTCCGGAGCTGCCCGCAGCACGACGACTTTCCCGTCTTCGCTCACCACAAAGATTCTGCCGTCAGCGGCGACGGGCGAAGACCAATAGTGGCCGAGTGCGCCGGTGAGACGCGCCTGCTTGAACACCGCACTATTTTCCGGGTTCAGGCTGGTAAAAATTCCATCGCGGACGAGATAAATGACTCCCTCGTAGAACAGCGGCGATGGCGTGTTCGGGATCGCCTTGCGGTATCTCCAGAGCACGTGGCTCTGGGTGACATCGCCGCGGCCGCCGCCCCGAATCGCGACCAGGCAGTTCTCCGCCGCGTGGCGGGCCTGGTAGAACATCCATTCGCGCCCGTCGATGTATCCGTCGTGGTTGAGATCGCTATCGGCGAACCATTCAGACCCATAACTCGGGGGGATCTCGCCGGGTGACAGCTTGCCGTCATGATTGCTGTCATACTCCGCGAGAGCTTTCGAAAATTCAGGAACCTTGCTACGTTTGTCCTGATCGCCATCAACTTCCCATCCGCTGACAAATATGCGATCGCGGTCGATGACCGGCACGGACTTGAGTTGCCAAGCCATGCCGCGCACCCACCACAATTTCCCGCCTGTCTCGATAGCATACGCGGCTACTTCGAACGATCCCGGAACAATCAACTCCGCCGGCCCATTTCTTGGCCGGTAGACCGCTGGTGTGGCGTAACCGCGCGTGTACTCCGGCCGCATCGCCTTCCATAACACGCGCCCGTTCGCGGCATCCACGGCAAGCAAGTATGACCCAGTGTCCTGATCGCAGATCAGCATCAGTTTTCCGTCGGCGAGGACCGGCGACGAGCCGTGGCCGTTTACGTTGTTGAAGGGACCGAGAGGCAGACGCCAGCGTTCGTTACCCTCCGACCCGTAGGACAGCAGCCCGAAGTCGCCAAAGAAAACGTAGACATTGGCGCCGTCCGTGACTGGCGATGGCGACGCCGGTCCGTTCGTGTGATCGAAAGACTCCTCGCGTTCACGCGGCGCCTCGCGCCGCCATAGCACCTTGCCGCTGGCTCGGTCGAGGCAGATCGTGAGCAACGCCTTGCCCTCGAACGCCGTGACAAAGATATGGCCGGCGGTGAAGACCGGCGAGGAATGTCCCAGTGGCAGCGCCGTCCGCCAGACAATATTCTTCCGCTGATCGAAGTGCTCTGGAAGGCCTTTGGAAGAAGAGACACCGGAACCGTTCGGCCCGCGAAACTGTGTCCAATCCGCCGCTGCAAGTGCGATTTGAATCAGCAGCCATCCAAGCCAACGCATAAGAAATTAGTGTACTTAAGAAAGCGCTGGAAGCGTTCGCCGGGCTTAACGTTCTTCCCACTTTTCTGTAATCTCCCGCATCACATCATCAGGCCGGTCGGTGTAGACAAAGAAAATTTGGACGGCACTGTTGCCCCGGACCTGCATCCGCAACCCGGCTTGAATTGGCGTGAATTTTATGTGGGGTTGTCCGGCTTTCGTGCGCTTGATGACGCCGATGACAATCTTGGAAACGCCCGAACATTCCTTCGCCGCGTTCACAGCGGGGATGGCAGCCTCGATGACGGTGGTGTGGCTGCGCGTCACTTTGGAGCCCTTCAGAAGACCTTTTGGCGTGTTGTGGGCCACGGAAATCTCCCGGCGCTTCCATTCTACGGCTCTTCAGACTGCAGTTCGCGCCCGGCGGCATCGAGTGCCATCTCCCAGCGTTAAAGACCACCTCAGCTACCATAGAACCGTGCCTTCCCGACAACACGCAGGTTCTGGCCCCGCGCCTCCAGAGGTTCCAGAGCCCTCACTCGCCGAACGCGCGCGCACGCTCGCCTCGCTCGGCCGCATCGGCAGCCTGTCGACGCATTCGCGTAAATTTCCCGGATTCCCCTTTGGCTCCATGATGCCCTATGCGGCCGATGCGCTTGGCCGTCCAACTTTTTTCATCAGCAGCATGGCCATGCACACCCAGAATATCCAGCAGGATGCGCGCGCCAGCCTGCTTATTACCCAGCCGGATGTTTCCGGCGATCCCCTGGGCGCCGCCCGCCTGACGCTCTTGGGCGGCGTTACGGAAGCGCCCGCGGCGGAGGTTCGAGACCTGTATCTCTCACGGTATGAGAGCGCAAAATACTGGCAGGAATACACCGACTTTGCGTATTACCGGCTGGAGGTCTCGGGCGTTTACTTCATCGGAGGCTTTGGCGTGATGGGGTGGATCACCGCCGAGGACTATGGAACCGCTCTTCCCGATCCTCTCGCCGAGGTGGCGCCGGGGATCATCCAGCATATGAATACAGACCACGCCGATTCGCTGTTACTGATCGCCCGCCGGCTTGCAGGCGAGGCCGCCGACGAGGCTGCCATGACCGCCATCGATCGCCTGGGCTTCCATCTCCGGCTGAGGTCCGGCGAAAGAATTCACGGCCGGAGAGTGGCTTTCTTGCGGGAAGTAAGAAATAGTGATGCCGCCCGAGGCGTGTTGATAGAGATGGTCCGGCAGGCGCGATCACTTGAAGCGGTTTAAGTTTTGGCGCAACAAGAAACTATGAAACGGCGTCCTCTCCTCATCGCGTTGTTCATCTTCGTCTCCGCTGCCGGCGCGGAAGAGTGGCCGCGCTTCCGCGGACCGAACGGCTCCGGAGTCTCGAGCGACACCGGTTTCCCCACCGAGTTCGGCAAAGAGAAGAATCTTGTTTGGAGAACGCCGGTTCGCCCTGGCAAGTCCTCGCCCATCCTGACGCGGCATCGCATCTTCCTGACTGCTTTTGAAAACGGCAAGCTGTTCACGCAGTGCTTCGACCGCGAGACCGGGAAACTGCTGTGGGAACGGGCGGTGGACCGCCCTCGCGACGAGTCGACTGAAGCGCTGAATCACCCTGCCGCCATCACGGCGGTGAGCGATGGGGAGAACGTCTACGCGTTTTTCATGGACTACGGCCTGATCTCCTATGACCCGGAAGGCAAAATTCGGTGGAAAGCCCCACTCGGCCCCTTTTCGAACTCCATGGGACATTCCTCCAGTCCGATCATTGCAGGCGACAACATTATTCTAGTGATCGACCAGACGCTGGACTCGTACATCGCCGCGTTCGACCGCCACAACGGCCAGATCCGCTGGAAGAGGCCTCGCCTGGAAATCGATGGGTGGGCTACCCCGCTGCTCTATCAGCCTGCCGGTAGCGCACTACTGGTGTTAACCGCCAGCAGCGGCCAACTGGGTGCTCACCGCGTAGACAACGGCAAGCGTCTCTCGAGCCGCACCAGTTTGAGTCCGCTGATCGTGGCCAGTCCGATACTGGAGAAGGACACGCTCTTCACCTTCGGCTACGGCTTCGACTCTATCAGCCCCTTTGCCGGTCAACTGCAGAAATTCGATAAAAATCATGATGGCAAGCTGTCTCCCGATCAATATGGCAACGACCCCGACCTGATCGGGATCGGTCAGTTTTCGGGCAACAAGGATGGGATTGTCACGCAAGAGAAATGGGACGAACGGCAGCGCACGACCCTGGCGCCCTCCAGCCTCCTGGCCATTCGGCTCGATCGCGATCCGGGGGCCTCAGCCGAGGCGCCCATGCGGACACGGGAGCTGTGGAGGTACCAGAAGAGCTTTATCGGCGTCGTGCCATCGCCCCTGTTTTACGATGGCGCTCTCTATCTCATCAAGAACGGCGGCCGGCTCACTTCATTTGATGCGGAAACCGGCAAGGTGGCAAAGGCGGGCCGGATCGCGGGCGCCCTGGGCGGTTACTCGGCGTCGCCTGTCGCGGCCGAAGGCAAGTTGTTTCTCGCGAGCGAAGAAGGGAAAGTCACCGTACTGAAAGCGTCCCGGGACTAGCTGGGTTTCCATTTTGCTGTTCATCAAGCACCAGCGTGAAGACAAACGGTGATCGTCGTTCTTTAGGTTCCCGGCGGGAGTGCCACGCTGATCGCCTTTCAAACAATGATGAGAACCGGCCTGCGACGCCCTCATCTTCCAAGACGATTCCCACTTAGCCCATCAACGTCCGGCGGTCTCTCCAATGCAGAACACATGCGAGTCCGTCCGGTAAAACAATTCGTTTCCGGAAATCGCGGGTGAAGCCGTGATTCTCTCGCCGAGGCTGTTTGTAGCCAGCAGTTGGAACTCCCGACCGGCCTTGACCACGAACGTGGTGCCCTCGTTATCGCTCACATAGACACGTCCGTCGCTGGCGATCGGGGAAGAATTGCAGTCACTGCCCAGTCGCTTCCGGTAGACCTCCTTGCCGGTCTTCCCGTCGAGGCAGACGAGCACTCCGTTATCCATCAGGGAGTACAAGAATCCTCGGTAATACAGTGGCGATGGCTCCTGTGGTCCCGGCTTTTCGCTGACCCACACCAATTCCGGCGGACGCCCGTTGCCTGCAAGGCGAATCGCGTGGATTGGACTTTGCCGCCACAATTGCAGGAAGACCATGCCGTCTCCGTAGGTCGGACTCACGACGATTTCGCCGTTAAACGGCCCCTCGCCTTCGCCATATTTCCACAATTCGGCGTGCGTCCGGACGTCGAAGGCAGTGAGGCGGTTCTTTCCCGACACCAGGATGTCGGCCTGTCCATGATGCTCCACCAGAAGCGGCGTGGAATGACTCGTGCCGATGGGCCGGTCTTTCTTCCAGAGGATCCGGCCGGTTTGTTTATCCAGGCCAATCAGATAACAAGGGCCTGTATGATGATCCCACGGGAACAGCACGGAGTCCGCCAGAACGAGCGGACTGACTCCATACCCCCACGCCATTTTGGGATCGCCGAATATGGCCATGTACCGTGTGACCCAGATCAGTTTGCCGTCATGCGAGTAGCGGGCAATGTCCGCATTGCCGAAAGCCACGTAGACCGCATCCTCCGTGACGGCGGGGGTATTCACGGCCAGGTTGGATTTCTGGTGAGTCTGCTGATCTACGCCCATGCCGAAGTCGTGCCGCCACAATTCCTTGCCGGTGTCCCGATGAAAGCAAAGCGTCAACAACGATTTCTTGCCGTCTTGTTCCACTTGAGAAGTGACGAACAGCCGGTCTCCGTTGATCACTGGCGAACTGGTTCCCCAGCCCGGCAACTTCACCGACCAACGGACGTTCTCGACCTGGCTCCAATGCGTGGGGAGGTTTCGCCTGTCGACCGCTCCATCCGCGTTTGGCCCTCTCCATCGAGGCCAATTGCTGAGGCTTGAGCTGTTGGCCGTTCTCACAGCGCCGCGGAGAGCGGGGCCACCGGGTCCGTCTGCACAGAGCGCGCTGCAAAGGGAGATGACGGTAGTGACGGCGAAGAACACACGGATCGGCGCATGATTCATAACAACGAGATCGTCCTTTTTGGCTCCCTGACTGCCAAAGTATACGCTAATGTTGGTTGCGAGAAGCTGGTCCATCAGCGCCGATCGTCTCGCGCGGCTTCGGATCGGCGCGACTGGTTAGCGTTTGTGATACGCTCATACACCGATCAAATCCGTTCCTGAATAGGTGTTCCGGAGAGCCTCCATAGCTTCGTTGATTTTCTTATAGCGCCGGGCCAGCCAGGGTCATCGACGTGCGGGAACCGAATACCAAACGGACAGGGAGTTTCAACCGTGGCAACCAGCAGCTTGCAATCAGACCAACAGCCCGGCATCAGCCGGTGGTGGCGGGTAGTGGGCGGACTGTCCATGAATCTGGCGCTGGGCACTCTTTACGGCTGGAGCGTCTTCGTGGCACCACTCGAAAAACAATTCGGATGGAAACGCGCCGATACCTCGATGGTCTTCACGATCGCGGTGATGGTGTTCGCTCTTACCTTCGTGGTGGCCGGACGTATCCAGGACAAGATCGGCCCGCTCTACTGTTCCCTGGCGGGCGGAATCCTGGTGAGCCTGGGATTCTATCTGTGCTCTTACACCACCAGTTTGACGTACCTCTTTATATGCTTCGGCGTGATTGGTGGTCTGGGCAATGGATTTGGATATGCCACACCGATACCCGTCATGGCCAAGTGGTTCCCTGATAAACGAGGCTTGGCGGTTGGGCTGGCGGTGGGCGGTTACGGCGCGGGTTCGGCAATCTTTGGTCCGCTGTCGCAATTGAAGTTGATCCCGACCTACGGCCTTCCCGCCACGTTTCAAATCCTGGGTGCGATTTTCCTGGTCATGACAGTGATTGGCGCGTTGTTGCTGAAGAACCCACCGGCAGGTTATCAACCCACGGGCTGGACTCCGGCGGTCACTTCAAAACACGCCGTCACTTTGCGCGAGTTCAGCCCCAGCGAAATGCTCCGAACGCCAACGTTTTACTTGATGTGGGTGGGCTATGCGTTGGGCTGTTCAGCGGGTCTCATGGTCATCAGTCAGCTGGTTCCATTTGCCAAGAGCGTCGGGATTGCGGCCGCTGCGTTGTCAACAATGACGCTGGTGGTGGGCGCATTCGGCAATGCTTCCGGCCGCATTCTGTCGGGCTGGATGTCGGACAAGCTGGGCCGAATCAACGTGCTGCGTACGATGATCGGAATCTCCATGATCGCGATGCCGGCGCTGTACGCCGTGGGGAGCAACGTGGGCGCGTTATATCTGGCGGTATTCGTAGTCTACTGGTGCTATGGCACGCAACTTTCGGTGAATGGCGCCGCCGCCTCGGACTTCTGGGGCACAAGGAATGCCGGCATCAACTACGGCTTGCTATTCACTGCGTGGGGCGTGGCCGGCATCATCGGTCCGCGCATCGGTGGCGTATTGTATGACCGCTATCACGATTACAAGACAGCCTTTTACACGGCCGCCGTGCTGGCCGCAGTAGCGCTGCTATGCGAGTTGCTGGTGAAACGCCCTGCTGCCGTCCCGGTCTACACAACGGGTATGGCCGGCGGAAGCAAGCCAGCCTGACCCGCAAGCCAGCCTGACCCGCCAGCCATTCGAGGGACCGCGGCCGGTCCCTCGCTCATAGCCACACAGACCCGCAGGAAGTCCCGTGCAGATCAGAATGTAATGCGCCCGACCAACTGGATGTTTCTCGGCTGCGTAACGGTGCCGTTCCAGACTCCGAAACTTGCGCTGGATGGATCGCTGTTAAAGGGAAGACAATCGCCGAAAGCCGTGCCATCGCAAGTGAAGTAGTGATTATTGAACAAATTGAAGATCTCGGCGCGCACTTCCACGTTGAGCCGCTTTTTAAAGGCGAACTTCTTGGCGATCGAAAGATCGGTATCGCGATACGGCGAACCCCGTACGGAGCTGACGCGCGGACCGGTGCCAAGGTAATTCCCATTGGCGAACAGCTCGCTCGACTCGAAGGCGGAGGCGTTAAACATGGGCTGGTTCACATTGACCGAGCCCCACGATTGAGCCAGCAGCTTTCGGTTTGTGAGTGGGCTAGTTGCCGAATGGCTTGCCACGAAACAATGTCGTACCGCACTGGCTGTTTCGTGCTCTATGGTTGTCGCCAGTGTCTTTTACACGGTGTGGCTAGTTGGGAGAACCACTCGCGTGTCCGGAGAGCACTACAGTCGAAACGCCACACAGCGGAGATGTAGGATCACAACGGCAACCCATCGTGAATAAGGGCTGTGGGTTTGCGATCCAGCAATTCCAGCCTCGCGCAAGTGACCGAAGCTTGTAGACGCGGCAATTTTGAAGAAAGACCGAGGCCAACCCCTTACAGGTTCTGCTTCAAAAATGCGCAGATGTGATAGCCGTCCAGGAACTTGAACGGTGATACGCCCATGGTGTAGTGCCCGCAGGGGAGCGCGGCCACTTTATGATCCAGGCCTAGTTCTTCAAATCCCAGCACCACTTCTTTCGAGTATTCAGGCAGAAACGTGGTGTCATATTTGCCATAGATCAGCAGCGACTTCTTTGGCTTTTGCGCGAACCGGTGAATGTAGCTTGTTGGCGTGATGGCTGCCCAAACGGCGCGCGCGCGTTCCAGGTCGAGGGCCGGCTCCAGGCTCTGCCGGATGTGCTGCGTGGAGAGTCCGGTCCACACGACGTCGGCAAATTGCGTGGAGCAGTGGTTGAAGACATTCACGGCCAGGCGGTCGTCATGCGCGCTGGCGAGGAACGCGTAGGCGGACCCGAGACTGGTGCCGACGATGCCGAGCTTTTCGTAACCTTGTTGCTGGAACCAGTCGAGACACGAGCGAATGTCGATCACGGCCTGGCGTGTGGCGTCGATGGTACGGGCCACATTCGAGGAAACGGCATAATCGGCGCGCTTGGTTTCCGGTGGCATACGCAGATCATGATATGGCAGACTCAACCGCAGGGCCGAGATGCCCAGCAGGCTGATGCCGCGGGACAGCGCCACGTGCTGAGCGGCGTGGGCGTTCCAGTGCGGTAGAACGATAACGGCTTTCTTTCCGGGCTTCGGTTCGAATACCGTCGGCTTCGCCGGGAACCAGTGCGCGCGGACGCTGTTGTTCTCTGGAAACGGCGTGTGAACCGCCGATGTGAAGCGCAGCGCATGTCCGGAGAGCGTGAAATCAGACGGCGGGGTATAGGCGAAGAACTCGTCACTATGCTCGACCGCGGCGCGGCTCAATAATCGCAGCCAGGCTTCATCGCTATGACCGTTACGCTCGCGGACGCCGGTCGAAGGCCAATGCCGCGTCCACTCCAGGCCCCATTCGAACGGACGCACCACGCGGTCTGTGGCGCGCGAACACAGGCGCGCTTCCCAGGCATGCATCCACCGGCGGTAAACTTCAGGCATCTCTAGCAATGTAGCAGTTTGAAGCGGGAGATGAATAGATGGCGGAAAACACCTCTCAACGCCGAGGCGCAGGGACGCCGAGAAAATTCTCTACCGACGGATTAAAGCCTCCGCTGCTGGTTTTCTGCGTGATGGCGCTATAGGTGATAAAATCGAACCGTTCGGAGCCATAAACAATGAATCGAAGATATTTTCTGATGAGCACCGCGGCGGCGGCTGGCGCGTCCGCGCTAAAAGGTGGGCCCAGCATCAATGACACGGTGCGCGTGGCGTGCGTAGGGATTCGCGGGCAGGGAAATTCGCACATCCGCGAATACTCCAAGATGGCGAACGTAGAGATCGCCGCGCTTTGCGACGTTGACGAGAACGTGCTGAACAAGCGCTTGGGTGAGGTGGAAAGCTCCGGCAAGAAAAGGCCCGCGGCCTTCACCGACGTGCGCAAACTGCTCGAAGACAAATCCATCGACGCCATCTCCATCGCCACACCCAACCACTGGCACTCGCTCATCGGCATCTGGGCGTGCCAGGCGGGCAAGGACGTGTACTGCGAGAAACCGTGCTCGCATAATATTTTCGAGGGCCGGCAACTGGTGGCGGCGGCGCAGAAGTACAACCGCATCGTGCAACACGGCACCAACAGCCGCTCAGGCGTGGCGGTGCGCGAGGCAGTGGACAAGATGCGCGCGGGCGTGATCGGCGATGTCTACATGGCGCGTGGTTTGTGTTTCAAATGGCGCGACACCATCGGACATACTCCCGAAGAAGCCGTGCCTGCGGGTGTGCATTACGATCTGTGGACCGGCCCGGCGCCACTGCACCCATTTACGCGGAATCGTTTCCACTACAACTGGCACTGGAACTGGGATTACGGCAACGGAGACATCGGCAACCAGGGCATCCACGAGATGGACATCGCGCGCTGGGGCCTGGGGGTGAAGTTTCCGACTCGAGTCAGTGGAATGGGCGGTCACTTCATGTTCGACGACGACCAGCAGACGCCCAATACGCTGTCCTCGATGTTCGAATTCGAGGAAGGCGGCAAGAAGAAGTTTCTGGTGTTCGAAGTGCGCCATTGGATGAGCAATCACGAGGCGGGGATTGGCGAGCGTCCGGCGGGGAAGAAGAAAGACTCCAACACCGTGGGCAACATTTTCTACGGGTCCAAGGGCTATCTCGCTATCGACGGCTACGGGCAGTACAAGACGTGGCTGGGCAAGGACCAGGAACCCGGTCCGAGCCGCGCCGAGGACGGCAACAACTGGGCCAACTTCATCGAAGCCGTGCGCAGCCGCAAGCAGTCGGACCTGAACGCGCCCATCGAAGAAGGCTACATGTCGACCGTGCTGGTGCATCTGGCCAACATTTCGTACCGCGTCGGCCGCACGCTCGAGTTCGATGCGGCGACGCTGAGTTGCAAAGGCGACCCGGAGGCCACCGCCATGTTCACGCGGAAATACCGCGAGCCATTTGTGGTGCCGGAGAAGGTTTGAGACTCGCCGCCGGGCACTGACCGGACACTGAAGCGATGAGCGATCCGCTGGCGTACCTGAGCGGGCAACTGGAAGCATGGCGCCAGGCGGGGACGTATCAGCGCCTGCGCGTGTTGGAATCGGCCAGCGCGGCTGAGTCCCGGTTCGACGGCCGGGACGTCATCAATCTCGCGTCCAACAATTACCTCGGTCTCACCACGCATCCCAAATTGATTGAAGCGGCCCTCGCAGCCACACGCAAGTTCGGCGTGGGCTCGGGCGCGGTACGGACGATCTCGGGAACCATGAGCCTGCACATGGAGCTGGAGAAGCGCATTGCGCGCTTCAAGAATGTCGAAGCCTGCGTGGTTTTCCAGTCGGGTTTCGCGGCCAACGCGGGCACGGTTTCGGCGATTCTTGGCCCGGACGATCACATCATTTCCGACGAACTGAATCACGCCAGCATTATCGATGGCTGCCGCCTATCTAAAGCAAAGATTCATGTTTTCCCGCATAAGGATGTTGCCGCAGCGGAGCGTATACTCCAAGAATTGACTTCCATTTCAGGCCACAAACTGTTGATTACAGACGGGGTTTTCTCCATGGAAGGCGACATCGGGCCGCTTTCTGAGCTGGTCAAAGCCGCCGAGGCTTACGGCGCGATCATGATGGTGGATGACGCGCACGCTTCCGGCGTTCTGGGACGCAATGGCCGCGGCACTGTAGACCATTTCAACCTGCATGGCCGCGTGCATGTGCAGGTGGGTACGCTTTCGAAAGCCATCGGCGTACTCGGTGGATATGTGTGCGGCAGCCGCGATCTGATCGAGTTCTTGTACCACCGGGCGCGACCGTTCCTGTTTTCGACGTCGCATCCACCCGCAGTCGCGGCGTCGTGCCTAGCCGCGTTTGATGTGCTGGAACAGGAGCCGGAGCGGATTCAGAATCTTTGGGATAACACGAAGTACTTTAAGCAGGGTCTTGCCGCGGCCGGATTCAACACAGGCATGAGTGAAACGCCAATCACGCCGGTGATTGTGGGGGAGGCGAAGACGGCGCATCGGCTTTCGGCGTCGCTTTTCGAAGAGGGCGTGCTGGCCACGGGCATTGGATTTCCGACGGTGCCCGAAGGCAAAGCGCGCGTGCGCACCATCGTAACGGCGACACACACCCGCCCGGAACTCGACAGGGCGCTCGAAGTTCTTACGCGGGTGGGCAAGCGGATCGGGATTCTGAACCCGCAGGGCCACAGTCCGCGGGGATCTCTGCCATAATTGTGCTCCGGGCCGGAGATGCTCACTACTCGGCAGCAAATCGCTAATGCCCGTGATGGGCATGTCTACCGGATCGTACACGACGGCGTGGGGCCGGCAGCGCTTCTGTTCCTCATCGTCATCGGCTTCTTCTGGAAGATCACTCTTACCAGCCAGTTCACGTTCCTCGAAAGCCCGGATCTGGCCAACCAAGTTCTGCCGTGGCAACAGGCGCAGGCGGCGGCGTTTCACAGCGGCCAGTTCCCGGCCTGGGACCCGTATCTTTGGGGCGGACAATCGCTCATTGGGCAGGCGCAACCGGGCACGGCGTATCCATTGAACTGGATCTTGTACTCCTTGCCGCTAAAGGAAGGACACATCCGGAGGTCTTATCTCCATTGGTATTTCGCGCTGCTGCACGTGCTGGCGGCGTGGTTCTGTTACTGGCTGTGCCGCGACCTGGGCCGCAGCCGCATGGCGTCTTTGCTTGGTGGAACGGCGTTCGCCCTCTCCGGGGTTGTCGGCACCATCGACTGGCCTCAAATGTTGAATGGCGCGATCTGGGCGCCACTGGTTCTGATGTTCCTGCTGCGCGCGGTCCGCGGAGAGCATGCGGTGTTCAGCGCGGCTCTCGCCGGCTTTTTCCACGGTGTCTCTTGGCTGAGCGGGCACCATCAGATCCCTATCTTCATGACGCTGGCGATGGCCGGCGTCTGGGCGTTCTACCTGTTCCGCGGGGGCAAGGTGAATTGGAAGGTGCTTGCGCTGGCCGGCGTGTTTGGCGTGTTTCTGGCGCTGACGTCCGCGCTTCAGGTCCTGCCGGCCTATGAATACGGCCAGCTGGCGCGCCGCTGGGTGGGTGCACCCGAGCCGCTGGAATGGAAGGATGCCGTCCCTTATACAGTTCATCAAGAACATGGCCTGGGTCTTTTCACGTTGTTTGGCTTGGTGGTGCCCGGTATTCACAAAGAGGCCGATCCGTATGTCGGATTCGTGATTCTTTCGCTCGCCGCGCTCGGCGTGGCGCTCGGGTGGAGTGATATTCACGTGCGCGTTCTCGCAACCTTGGCTCTGGCGGGACTGTTTCTGTCGCTCGGTCATCAGAACATTTTCCACGGACTTCTCTATGCCGTGCTTCCCGTGTTCGAAAAAGCGCGCACGCCCGCCATGGCGGCGGTGGTCTTCAACTTCGGTGTCGCTGTACTCGCCGCTTATGGTTTCGACGGCCTGCGCGAGCATCACGAGTCCGCTTGGCCTCGCCGTATTGCGCTATGGCTTGCGTCGATGGGCACTGTGATGCTGATTCTCATGCTGGGTGTGATGATCAGCAAACAGCTCGGCTTCGACTACGACGACCGGATTGTGCTGGTTGCGGTCCTGGGTCTGCTGTTTGCCGCGCTCTATCTGGGGTACCACAAGCGGAACCTCAGCATCACGTCGCTAGGTGTTTGCTGTCTGCTATTACTCCTGATGGATCTGGGAAATTCCACTGGCTATGCGTACGTCCACAGGCTGGACAAGAACCGCGCCATCCATCTCAATAAATTCTCCGAGAACCAGGACATTCTGCAGTGGCTGCGACGCCAGCCCGGGCGCTTTCGTATTCAAGTTGACAGCAAGGAAATTCCGTTCAACTACGGCGACTGGTACGGCCTGGAGGTCTTCGATGGTTACGTTGCGAGCATGCCTGCGAGTCTGATGCGCCTGGGGCACGCCGACGAGCGGACCGCTATGTTGTATGGAGTCAAATATTGGATTGGGCGCAGGCCGCGCAGCGCGGACCATGTGGATGTCTTCACTGCCAAGAGCGGCTTGAAAATCTACCAAAGCCCCACGGCATTTCCCAGAGTCTGGAGCGTGCACCGGGCCATGGCGATTGCCTCGGAAAATCAGGTTTCGCCGACCATTCAAGATCCTGGTTTCGACCTGCTGCATGCAGCGTTCTTCCTCGGCGAAACCCCCAAGCTAAGTGCGTGCGCGGGCGAAGACCAAACGACCCTTGTGGGCTCGGATTTCAATAGCGTCGTGATCCAGGCGCACATGCAGTGCCGCGGGCTGGTGGTGTTGAGCGATAACTACTACCCGGGCTGGACCGCGACGGTCGACGGACAGACCGCCCGGATGTGGGAGGCTTACACGGCGATACGCGGCGTGGAAGTCGAGGCGGGCACGCACCGCATCGAGATGCACTATCGTCCACTATCGGTGCGGCTGGGCGCTCTCATGCTCCTGTTGAGTGTGCTAGGACTCGCGGGACTCGCGTGGTGGGACGGGACGAGGGTGCCGGCGCCAATCTAATTCGCGTACACCGCCCCCGCTTTAACCGCTGCCTTTGCCGGTAGCGGCACTCGTTTTAACACCAGCGCCAGGAGGCCCGAAATCAACGCCAGCAGCGCGCTTCCATAGAAGGCAGCCGACCAGCTTCCGAATTTCTCAAACAACTGCGCGGCGAGGCCGCCGCCGACAATCGACGCCACGCCCTTGGCGCTGTACAGAAAACTGTAATTGGAGCTGGAATGATCGGCGCCGAAGTAATCGCCTACCAGCGACGGGAAGAGCGAGAAAACTTCGCCCCAGGTGAAGAACGTCAGGATCAGGGTCACGGTAAACATCGTCCCGGACCACCGCCCCACAGCCAGAACGCTGAACAAACACGCGCCTTGCAGCGTGAACGCGATCGACATCGTCGTTTCGCGGCCGATGTGATCCGAGACCCACCCCCAGGCCACGCGGCTGGCCCCATTGGCGATGCGGTCGAATGCCAGGGCGGCCGTGAGCGCTGTCCGCGAAATCCCCCATTCGCGCGCCACCGGACCAGCCTGGGCGGTGACCAATAGTCCGCCGGTAGTCATCAGGACGAACATCAAATAAAGCAGGTAGAACTGCGGCGTCCGCAGCATCTCGGGCGTCGAAAACTGCGCCGTGCTGCGGCGTGCGCGCGTCGACGTTTTTCGAACGGCGGCATGCGTCACGGCGAATTCAGGTCCGGGGTGGCGAAGCAGTTGCGCTACGGCCATGATGACGAGGCCCTGTCCGATGCCAGTCACCACAAACGCCGTCCGGTAGCCCTCGGTGTGAATAATCGACGCGATGAGTGGGATAAACAGCGCCGAGCCTGCGCCGAAGCCCCCCGCGATGATGCCCGCTGCCAGGCCGCGCCGGTCAGGAAACCACTTGAGGGCGCTCGCAATCGAACCGCTATAAACGAATGCCGCGCCGACTCCGGCCAGCGCGTAGAACACGTAGAGCTGCCAGCGCTCGGTCACGAAGGCTAGCGACGACCATCCAACGCCGCACAGAACACCCGCGATTGTGGTAAAGATGCGCGGGCCCATACGATCGATCAGCCAGCCTTCTAGCGGCATCACCCATGTTTCGAAAATGATGAACAGTGTGAAACCCCACTGGATGTCGGAAAGTTTCCAGCCGGTCGATTGTCGGATGGGCTCGACGAACAGCGTCCACGCGTATTGCAGGTTGGCGATCATGATCATCGCCACTAGAGCCGCCGCGAGCTGAAACCAGCGATTTTTCACTTTGCGCCCCGGCGCTCGTTCTCGAGCAGCTTGGCGCAGGCATAAACGGCGCGCGTATGCGGCATGGCGACGCCCAGGCGGTCGCCGAGCTCAAGCGCAGCGCCTACGATGGCATCGAGTTCGAGCGGCCGGCCGGCTTCGAGATCCTGCAGCATGGAAGTCTTGTGCTCGCCGACTTTCTCGGCGCCGGCGATGCGCTGGTCGATGGTGATCGGCATCTCAATGCCCAGCTGGCGCGCCACCGACTCGGTTTCCGCCATGATACCGCGCACCAGTTTCGAGACCTCGACATCGCGCGCCATGGTCACAAGGGTCGCGCCGGTCAAGGCGCTGATGGGATTGAACGCGATGTTGCCGAGCAGCTTGACCCAGATTTCCTGGCGGATGTGCGTGCTGATGGGCGCCCGCAGCCCCGCTTCGACGAGCGCGGCTGCAATCGAGCGGGCGCGTTCGCTGCGCTCACCATCGGGCTCGCCAATGGTGATGCGGTTGCCCTCGGTGTGGCGAATGACGCCGGGTTGGACGATTTCGGTCGATAGATATACGATCGAGCCAATGACGCGCCGGCTTTCGATGGCGGCGGCCACGACCCCGCCTGGATCGACGCTCTCTAGGCGCTCCGCGCCCGCGAAATACCACCACGGAATGCCGTTCTGCATGCTGACGACGATGGTCGAGTCGTGAAAGAGCGGTCGCAGACGCGGGGCTAAAGCGGGCAGGCTGTGCGCTTTCACGCCAAGAAACACGACGTCGACCGCGCCCGCAGTGTCGAGCGTGTCCACCACGCGCGGCCGCGCCTCGAAATTGCGTTCGTGGCTGTCGACGCGTACGCCGTGTTCCTGCATGGCGCGGCAGTGCGGGCCGCGCGCGAAAAGCGTAACGTCCATTCCGGCGCGCGCCATCTTGGCCCCGATATAGGCTCCGATGGCGCCCGCGCCGGCGATGGCAAATTTCATCCGCGCTCACCTGCCAGCGCGGCGGCAACGTTGAGCCGCTGCACTTTACCGGTTGCGGTGCGCGGGATGGTGTCGACCAGGTAGAGTTTCTTTGGCCGCTTGAAATCGGCCAGCCGCTCACGGCAATAAGCCAGCAGGTCGGCTTCGGTGGCGGGCTCGCGCAGCACTACCGCGGCGGCCACCTCCTCGCCCCAGGTGGGATGAGCGATACCGAAGCACACGGCTTCGCTCACGGCCGGGTGCATGAGAAGCACTTCGTCAATCTCGAGCGGCGCAATTTTTTCGCCGCCACGGTTGATGAGCTCTTTGATGCGCCCGGTCAGGCGCAGGTAACCCTCGTCGTCGAGCAGCCCCTCGTCTCCTGTACGGAACCAGCCGTCGACGAACGATTTCGCATTCGCCTCCGGATTATTCTCGTATGCCCGGATGACGCTGGGGCCCTGAATCACCACTTCACCCTTCTGGCCCGACGGCAGCAGTTGGCCCGTGTCCGTCATGATGCCGATCTGAATCCCGGTGGCCTGTCCGACGGTGCCGAATTTCCTCGCCCTGGGCGGCAGTGGGTTGGACGACATCTGGTGCGACGCTTCGGTCATGCCGTAGGCTTCGAGCACCGGCGCGCCGAATAGCGCCTCGAGTTTTTCGCCGGTCTCGACTGGAAGCGGGGCACTGCAGGAGCGCACGAAGCGCAGCGATTCCGCGCCGGCCGGCTTAGTTCCAGAGCCCGCGCGCGCCAGGATGAGCTGGTGGATGGTGGGCACGGCCGAGTACCACGTCGCGCGGTAATCGCGCACCGTGCGCCAGAATGCCAGCGGGTTGAAGCGGGCCGGCACGACGACCGTACCGCCCGAGAGGAGCGTCGAGAGCGTCGACGCCACCAGGCCGTGAACGTGGAACAAGGGCATCAGACACAGGGATACATCGCCGGGCGAGAGCTGGTAGGTGTTGACGATGTTGCGCGCGGAAAGCGACAGGTGGACGTGTTTGAGCGGCACGCGCTTGGGCCGCCCGGTCGAGCCGCTGGTGTGCAGGATCAGGGCGACGTCATCGGGCGCGGGCGCAATGGGGCTGGCATGTCCTGCCGCGCCCGTAATGCGCACCTCTCCGGACGCATCGGTTTCGGCGGTCAGGACCGGAATGTTTCGCGCGGCCGCGGCGCGTCGCGCAGCGTCGGCATCCTGCGTGGCGCCTTCAGGCGGCAGCACCAGCAGGCGCGCGTTGGTGTCCTCGAGATAGAACAGGAATTCGTCGTTGCGGTAAGCCGGATTGAGCGGCGCGGCGGTGCCGGCAATCGAGGCGGCGAGAAAAGAAACAATGACCGCCGGTCCGTTGGGGAGCGCCATGGCCACGCGGTCGCCCCGGCGGATTCCGGCGCCGGCAAAAGCATCGGCGGCAGCACTCACCTGGCGGCGCAATGACTCATAGGTGATGCGCGCGCCGGTTTCGGGAACGACGAGTGCTACGTTGTTGCCCGGCGCTGCATTTAATAGGTCAAGCAGCGTGGCCGGAGAAGGGGAGTCGGTCATAGAACTGGAAATTGGATGGTAACAAAAGGCCGCGCGGGATTTCAGAGGTGAATCATGAGCGCCATAGGGGGTTCAGGCGGAGCGCGGGTTGAAGGTTTGCGATCCGTTAGCCGATAACCCATCAGGACAAGTGTGAACGATGGAAGCGCCGGTTGCAGAACTGGTTGGTGAGTTCGTGCGGGAAGTGCGGGTAGCCGCGGCTAATAGTGACGCAGACCTGCTTTTGCAGTCGCTGGTCGATGCCTTCCAGTCGAGCTCGGCGATGTCCAAGCGCGATATGCGCCGCATGCTCGAAAAGGATGCGGCGTGGTTCTTACAATCGTCGTGCCGCGTACTGAAGGCCACGGCGGAGAGTCCCGGGGCGATGTATCTGATGGAACTGCTCTGGTCGAACCCGGTGCTGGTGAGCGGCCTGATTGAGCCGGCGCTGCTTCCGCTCGACACCGCCATCCGGTTCGCGAAGCGATGGGTCGAGTACGATTCCATGCTGGATATCAAGCTCCTGCATATGGGGTTTCCCTCCGAGGCCACGACGGTGCAGAATGTCGACATCGTCCGCGCGAAACGTGTGCTGGCCATTGTCAACGAGCTGCCCGCGTGCCGGCACATTCTTTTGCCGCTGGTGAACCTGCTGCATAGTCCCGATCCGAAGGTCCGGTCCAAAGCGGCCAGCCTTTACGGGCGCACCAGCCAGAATGGGGACTGGGTCCGCAAGCGGCTTTCTGACATGGATCCGCGGGTGCGGGCCAATGCCGTGGAGAGCCTATGGGGTATGGACTCAAGCTCCGCCCGCGCGGTGCTTCGGGAGGCTTCGCGCGACCAGCATCACCGGGTGGCCGCCAATGCGCTGGTGGGATTGCACCGCATCGGCGCTTACGACGTTACGGCCAGCCTGCAAAAAATGGCAGAAGGTGCTGAGCCCATGGGCCGGGCTGCGGCCGCTTTCGCCATGGGTCAGGTTCTAAATGTGGATTTCAAACCGGTGCTCGAGAGCCTGCTGAAGGATGACAGTCCGCAAGTGCGCAACCAGGCGCTGCGTTCACTGATTCGCTTGAAGCGCCAGCGGCAGCCGGGGGAGGCGCGCCTGCCCGCCGGGAGTGCGGAGCCCGCGGACGATGCGGTTCCGGAGGACGCCACCGATGCCGCGGCGCCAGAACCTGCCGTTGATGCCGCAGCCCCAGACCCTGCCGCCGAAGCCGCGCTGCCAGAATCTGCCGGTGCGGTGCCTGCACCTACGCTGGGGTCCCCCCCTGAAGTCCCACCCGTTTCTGCCGATAAAGCAGACAAGGGGTAACCGAGGGCCACCCGTACGCCATGGAAGTGAATGTAAAAGAGATCGTTGCGGGATTCATCCAGCACGCCCGCCTCTCGGGCGTAGGCGAGCTAGAGAGTAACTTTCTAGAGGAGTTGGTGGCAGGCTTCGACACCAACTCCAAAGAAGCCCGCCGGGCCATGCGCAAACTGCTGGCGCACGACAATCATAGATTCTTTTGTTCCGCCTGCCGCATTCTGAAAAGTGGCGTGGAGACAGCCGGCCGCGAGTACCTCATGAAGCTGCTGCTCGAAGGCGATCTGCTGCTGGTGTGCCTGGCCAATCCGGCGCTGTTTTCGCTCGAGACGGCGCTCGACCTGGCTAAGCTCTTCGTACGTCTAGATCCACTGCTGGATTTCAGACTGATGCAGTTGATATTTCGCGGCGATCGAACGGAAACTGGCGAAGTGGACGCCGAGCAGGCGATGCGGGTGCTGGAGTTGGTGGCCGCGCTGCCCAGGCACAACCGCATCCTGCCGCTCCTGCTCAAGCTGCTGCGATTTCCGAATCCGGTGCTGCGTTCGAGAGCGGTGCTGCTGTTTTGCCAGGTGAGCAAAAACACCCAGTGGGTGGAACAGCGGCTGTCGGACGAGAACCGCGAGGTGCGGGCCAGCGCGGTCGAAGGGCTTTGGGGAGTGAATACGCCCGGCGCGCGTGCCATTTTGCGGGAAGCCGCGTGTGATCTCCATTACCGCGTGATGGCTAATGCCTTGGTAGGGTTATCTCTGCTCGATGGCACCTCGGCGCCGTTAGAAGAAATGGTCCGGCATCCTGCGTCGCCGTTTCGCGCCGCCGCGGCTTTGTCGATGGGCCGGACGCTCGACGAACTTTTCGTACCGCTGCTGAACTCCATGGTCAAGGATGTCAATGCCGAGGTGCGCAGCGCCGTGTTGCGTAGCTTGGTGGCTATACGGCGAAAGGCCGCGCAGCCGCCAGTGCCGGAAGCATCGGCTTCGCCCGTGGAGGCTGGCTCCCGCCGGCATCCCGAGGCGTTCATTGAAAAAACGGATCGTGGACCCGAATGAGACGAGCTGGAGTTCAACCGGCAGGAGCCCGGGCTCGGTCGAGAGGATGCCATCGACGAGGTTCCGGCATCGCCGCACCGCTGAAGCACGCTGCCGTGTGGACTGGAGTCATGTGAATTCGCCGCATCATCACGCGCCAACCCTAGCTCGCAATCTTCGACCGAACCCGCAAGAGCTGGGGGAGACGCCGGGGCGCGCCGCATCGGGCAGTGGCAGGCCTACGCTCGCGGCCGCGCAGAACGCGGACGGCGGCTGGGGATATTTTCCCGGAAAGCAGTCGTGGCTCGAGCCGACCGTCTACGCGCTGCTGGCATTGTCGGACCAGTCCGGAGGACCAGCCTTCGCGCGCGGATGGCGCCTCATCCGCTCATGGGAGCGGCGCGGCGGCGGGTGGCGCGGGTGCGCGGTCGCGAACCAGGCGCACTGGGCCACGTCGCTCGTGGTGACGCTGCATGCGGCGATCGGCGCCTACGACGCGGCATTTGAGCGTGGCGTGGCGTGGCTCACGGCCTCCATCGGTGTCGAAGGCCGGCTGCTTTCACGCGTGGCGAACTGGCTGGAGCCCAATATCGTGGAGTTCGATCCGGCGTTGACCGGTTGGCCCTGGCAGGCGGGAGCCTCCTCGTGGATTGAGCCCACGGCGCATGCGTTGATGGCGCTGCGGTCGGCGGCCCACGCGAGCAGCTCACAATTGAACAATCCACACCTGAGCCATCCAGAAGCAGCCCACCGCATTGCGACCGGCGAGCGGATGCTGCTGGAGCGAAGGTGCCGCGATGGCGGCTGGAACTATGGCAACCGGCGGGTACTGGGCGCCGATCTGCCTTCCTATCCCGAGACCACCGCCATGGCTTTGATGGCGCTCAATGGTCACGCGGGGGTCCGGTGGGAGGCAGCCCTGAATCATGTGGAACGGATGTGGCGGGAGACGCGCAGTCCGCTGGCGCGGGCTTGGCTGGGCGCATGCCTGCTGCAGTATCGCGGCGAGCGGCCCGAGCCCGCGGTTGCGTGCCCGCGAGCCGGAGACGATCTCGTGGTGGCCGCGGTGGACGCTATTCGGTGGGACCGGATTCTCGCATGATCGCGCGGCGCGAATTATTGCAGACTTCGCTCGGGGCCGCCGTGTCCGCGGGCATGGCTGCGGCCTTAAGTGCCACCATGGCTTGCCAGCGGGCGTCCACGCGGTCGGTGGCGCGCAGCCGCGCGGCGGTGGCGATTCTGCGCGCGGCGTCTTATAGCGAGGATCTGCTCGACCGGTTGTGGCGCGGTGCAGCCGCCTGTGGTCTGGAGGCGCGCGGCCTGCGGGTGCTCGTCAAGCCCAACCTGGTGGAATTCGTGCCCGGCGCCGTGGTCCAGACCGACGCCGCGGTACTGGCGGCGGTGGTGGAACTATTCGAGAAGCTGGGTGCGGCCGAAATCATCATCGGCGAAGGTCCCGGCCACCGGCGCGATACGCTTTTTCTGGCGGAAGAAGCGGGCTACCGGGCGGCGGTCCCGCGTTTCGACGCCCGCTTTGTGGATCTAAACCGCGACGATGTGGCGCACGTGCGCGAATTCGCGGATACCGCAGGCGGCATCTATCTGCCGCGCACCGCGCTGGCCGCGGACCTGGTGGTTTCAGTGGCGCGCATGAAAACCCATCACTGGGCGGGCGCCACCCTGGCCATGAAGAACCTGTTCGGCGTCGTACCGGGCGCGCTCTACGGCTGGCCCAAGAATTATCTGCATCAGGTCGGGATCGGGCGCTCGGTGGTCGGCCTCTACCGGATTTTTCCGCGCAGCTTTGCCATCGTCGACGGCATTGTGGGGATGGAGGGCAACGGTCCCGTCCAGGGCCGCGCACGGCCGTGCGGCGTACTGGTCATGGGCCGGGATCTGGCTGCGGTCGATGCCACCTGTTGCCGCATCATGGGGATCGATCCGATGCAGATCGAGCACCTGCGGCTCGCATCATCGCTCGGCGAAATACACGATATGAAGATCGAGCAGCGCGGGGAGCCGGTGGCGCAAGTACGCACCAGATTTGAGCTGATCCCGCAGTTTCAGTATGTCCGGCTGGGATAGCGCGTTGCCCTGGATGGCGGGCGAAGTGGCGCCACCCGCGCGATCCGCGACCCGCCGCCAGGCGCTCGGCACCGCTCTGGGCGTGGTCTGTGCCGGGGCGGCTTCGTTATTTGTCGGCTGGGCGTATTGGACGGCGCTGCATGCGCCCGCCATGGGCATGTTTCACGATGATGGCATCTACGCGGTTACCGCCAAGGCCCTGGCCACCGGGCGCGGCTACCGCATCGTGAGCCTGCCCACGGAGATCGCGCAGACCAAGTATCCGATTCTATTTCCCGCGTTGCTGGCGGTGGTCTGGAAGCTGTTCCCCGAGTTTCCCCGGAACCTGTTTTGGCTGAAGCTCGCGCCCTTCCTGTGTACGGTCGTCTGGGCTGGGCTGGCCTACCGGCTGTTTCGCGAGAAAACCGGCAGCGCGCCGGCGTCCATGGCGCTTACCGCATGGATGGCAGTAGCGCCCTGGGTGCTGTTTCTGGGCACGGCGCTGCTGTCGGAAACCCTATTTGCCGCGCTAATGACCGGCGCGTTAGTCCTGCTCGGCCGGCTGGAGAGAGGGCGAGGCGGGTGGACTACGGTAGCCGGCGTAGCGGTGCTGATAAGCGCGGCCTTTCTGACGAGAACCGCGGGCGTCACGCTCATCATTGTGGGCGTCCTGATTCTGTGCATGCGGGGCCGGTGGAAACAGGTGGCGGCATTCGCGCTGATCTGCGCGTCGTTGTGCGGGCCGTGGATCTGGTGGCAGGCAGGGCAACAGTCGGCCGCGCTGGATCATGAGCCGTACTACTCGCGCGCCAACTATAGAAGCTGGAACATTCTGCTGCACTTCACGCCGGCGGAAAAAGCTCAAATTCTGTCGCAGAACCTGTTGGGCGCGCTGCTGGCGCCCGCGGCACTGGTCGGAGTGCCGGCAACAGGCGGGGGGCCCATACTCGCCCTCGCGCTGGGTGCGTTGATCGCTACCGGCTTCGCGGCGAGCCTGGCGTGGCGTCCTGCGGCTCTCGAGATATTCGTTCTGCTGTACGGCGCGGTGGTCTTGTCCTGGGCTTGGCCGCCGGTGCGTTTTTTGGCGCCGCTGCTGCCCGTACTGCTGCTCTACGCGTATCGGGGGGCGACGGCAGTCTGCGCGCTATTCAGGATGCGCGCCCGCGAAACACACATCGCCATGGGCTCCTTGGCGCTCCTGTTCCTGCTCGAGGGCGGCTGGTCGCTCGCGCAGACGGCGCTTACCGCAAGGCAGACCGGAGCGGTGCGGATGCCGGGCGTGCCCCAGGACGAATGGCGCGAAACGGTGCGTATGTTCGATTGGATCGAGCGCAACTCGTCTCCCGACGCCGTGCTGATCGGCAATCTCGATCCGGTGCTCTATCTTTACACCGGGCGCAAGAGCGTACGCGGCTTCGTCCAGAACCCATACCTGCTGCACTACACCGCGGATGAACGCGCGCTGCCCCTGGGACGGACCAGTGAACTGCTCGAGACCATCCGCTGGTACGGGGCGAATTACCTGATCGCGGCGCCCAATGCCTCTTTTAAGGAAGGGCCCTATCTGGCACGCCTGACCAGGGATCTACTGCGCGAGCATCCCAACCAGTTCCGTCTGGCGTACCAGTCGGCGGATTCCCGGTACCGGATTTATGCCATCGCTTTAGAGGGTTGTGCAGGCGATCTAAGTGTTAAAGCCAATTGTCGGTCCGCAGGCCGGCTGTTAGGCTCGGACTAGATTTCCAATTGCACTAATCCACTAGGAGGAAGAAGAACCATGAAAAAGCTAACGACAGCAGTTTTATCCCTGAAGATCTGGAAAGATAAACACGGCCAGGACTTGATCGAATACGCGCTGATGGCGGGTTTCGTGGCGGTCGCGGCCGGAGCTCTGATGCCCAATATCGCGAGCAGCATCAGCACGGTGTTCTCGAAGATCAGCTCGGTGATGGCGTCAGCCGCAGCCAGCTAACCGGCATGGTGTGCAGGTGGGGGTGCGCGCGTGCGCGTCACCCACCTGGTGGTACGGGAAAGGAGGGAACCAATGCAGCAGCAAGGATGGATCCGGGAGGCTGGCCGGTACTGCGCGCTATGGGTAAAGTTCAGGCGCGATGTGCGTGCTCAGGATCTGATCGAATACGCGCTGATGGCTGGTTTTATCGCCGTTGCGTCCGCGGCCGTGATGCCCCAGATTGCGAGCAGCATCAGCACGGTCTTCTCGAAAATCAGTTCGGTCATGGCTTCCACCGCGGCCAGCTAAGAGAGACACCGGATTGGCGAGAAGCGTGGCCAGATTATAGAAATGAAACGCCCAACGCCACAGCCAGCATCAGCACGCGCGGTTCGAATCATGACTTCGAACTGTCCGCCGGTAGTTAGTGGGTTGCAACAACTTCACCAGCCGGAACCAATACATCCACAAGGTTGCCTGCGGTATCAAATTCCACCGGCTGCGGCTCACCCAGTATCTCCAGATTCGGGCTCTGCTCGATCTGCCGCCTCAAGTTCTCGCTCATCGCGATCAACGCCAGCTCGAGCGAGTTGCGAATCCATCCGTAAGTCACTTCCCGCAAATCGTGTTTGCCTACGGTCGGCGCAATGCGCTCCAGACACTCGCGGTCTCTCGGGAAGTGGACCGGGGTGCGAATCGCCGCCGGCGTCGATGCCGTGAGTGAATTGATTTGCGTGGGATTCCAGTCAATCCTCTCCAGCAGGCGGTCGGAAACCACATCCGCCATTCCCAGGCCCACGCCGTTTCCATAACTAAGGTCACTGAGACCTCGAATGAAGATGCGCTCAATGCGGGGCGCATCCGGCCATGGGTTGTATTCGCCGTACACGCCGCGGTTCACCACCTTGGTATCCATACCCGCGCCGCTGATGTTCTTCCCGATCTCGTCCAGGATCAGAATATCCAGATCGAGGGGGATGCGGCCCATCCAGGATTTCACCAGGCGCAGTAATTCCTCTTCCCGCTGCTCCATTTCCTCGACCGGCACGGCGGTAACCTGTGCGGTCGAGTGGTGCGCGTCCTCGAGTATGGCCAGACCGCCCAGGATCTTGCCCGATGCCAGCACCTGGCGTCCCACGCTGCGGATGACGTGCTCGAGCCCCAGCTTGTAGGCATACGTGTGATAACGCTGCGCGCCGGCGAACTTGCCCAGACCAATGGCCATCATCTTGAACAGGCCGCTCTCGATTTTCCCCGCGAAATCGGTGTGCCACTTGACCCGGCCCACCAGCATGACGCCGTCGCTATCGTAGGCATTGCGGTCCATGAACGCTTCGATGCCATCCGGCGTGTGCCCCACGGGCACCACGTCGAGCGAACTGACCACCGGGCATCCCATGGTGGCTTCGATGATGCCGTAATGCGCCAGCACGTCGGCCTGGCCTTCCGCGGTAGCTGCGCCGTGACTGCCCATGGCGGGAAAAATGAATGGCCGCGCACCTTTCGATTTCCAGAAATCGACGACCGAACGGGCGATGGTGGCAATGTTGCTGATCCCGCGGCTGCCCACGCCAATCGCCACGCGGGCTCCGGGCTTCAAGCGGCCGCCGAAAGGAGAGCGCGCCAACTCATCGGAAACGGCGGCGCGGACATCGCCAAGACTGCGATCGGGAAACTTCTGGCGCACGGATAGAAGGCGGGGAAACTCCATGCAACGAATTATATCAAGCGCGGTCCGGATGCCGCCCGAAGCGATTACGCGGCGGCGCCGGGTCTACTCTTGCCACTCTTTTTCCAGCATGCGCAGATATTCGCCCGATGCGTACAACTCGAAACCGAAGTTCACCGGGCTGATTTCAGTAAACGCCCCGAGGTGCTGGGTGCAGACGAAGAGGTGGTCGGCAAAATTGTGGTAGTGCAGCAGAAACGCTTCTGCGAGATTATCGATGGGCGGAACTTCGCGGAAGAGAGTGGCGATACCGATCGCGCGGGAGAAGACAGCTTGCGGATTGGCGACCCCCCACTCCCGCAATTTTTGAACAACCGCCGCTGGCGGATGATAGACGAGCAGGGCGGCAAAGCTTTGCTCGTGAATGTTCAGGCTGCCCAGTTCCCCGGTACGGGCCACCATCTCCATGCACTGCCCGATCCAGCGCAGCAAATCCTTGCCCACGAAATAGAGCATGCGGACTTCGGCGTAACGGCTGAGGAGCAGCTTTCTTCTTAAGTCATCGCGTTCCTCGCCCTGTCCGGGCAAGAGGCCGGCCAGCATGAGCGCGGCCTTGGACCCCTCCAGCAGCACGCCGGGACCCTGCTGATTACTGAACGGATGGAGGATCAGGGGCGGCAATTCCCAAACGCGAGTGCCTAAAGTGCTTGTCGCGGTTTTCGATTCTTCGGGCATCGGCCTTCAGGCAATCCATCGGCGGTATCGGAGAAAACCTTTACTTCCGCTCGCGCAGCAATACCGACGCGGTCACCGTCTCGCTTCCGCGCATCACCTTGACGGTAACCCGGTCACCGGGCTTCTTGGCACGCAGAGCGTAGGTAAAATCGTACAAATTGCCGATCGCCTTGCCATCGAACTCGATGAGAATATCGCCCGCCTTCAATCCCGCCTGGGCGGCAGGGGTACCCTCCCGAATATCGGCGAAGCGAACGCCGTGCGGAATCTCGGCGAAGTCGGGAACGCTGCCGAATTCCGGCCCGTAGCCGGACTGCGACGAACCCACCGCGATTCCGGCGTGCGGCGATTCCGGCTCCTTGACGCGCACGTAGATCGGCCGCTCGACTTCCTCGCGCAACGTGGCCCCGACTTCGGCGATCATGTCCAGCAGCTTGGCGGCATCGGGTGCGTCGATCTTGTCCCAGGTGTCACTCGGCTTGTGATAGTCGCCATGCAATCCAGAGAAGAAGAAGAGCACCGGCACTTGCTTGGTGGTGAACGAGGTGTGGTCACTCGATCCGTATCCGGTGCTGTCGGAATAATCGACATGCAAAGGATAACGCGCCAGAATCGGGCCGAGCGTAGTGCGCAGATTACTTCCCGTACCCACGCCGCCGACATAGACTTTGCCTTCGCGCACGCGTCCGATCATATCCAGGTTGATCATGGCGACCGCCTTGCCCAGCGGGAGCGCCGGATGGCTCACGTAGAAGCTTGACCCGAGCAGCCCCAACTCTTCGCCCGCGAAGGCGACGAACAAAATGCCGCGCTTCTCATTCGGCTGGCCGGCAAACCAGCGAGCCAGTTCGATGACGCCTGCCGTTCCCGAAGCATTATCATCGGCGCCTGGATGGACCGTCGTGCCCGCAAGCGACGGCGCCATGGAGAACTGCTCGCCCAGCCCGAGGTGGTCGAAATGGGCGCCGATGATCAGGTATTCATCGGTCTCGCCGGGCAGATATCCGGCCACGTTATGCACGGTCTTGATGACGCGCTCGACATCCACGTTCGCGCGCACTTGAATGGAATCCGGCAGTACAAAGGATTGCGGCTTCAGATCCTTATCAATGGCGGCGCCGATGTCGTCCAGATTCTTGCCGGCATCGATGATCCACCGCATGCCTAGTTCAGCCTTGATCTGCACAAATGGAATGCCGGCGTCGTTGGGTCCCGCGGTGCGGCCGAATTTTTCCAGCTGATCGGACTCGCTGCGGTGATTGAATGCGTCATTGATCAGAATCACGCCGATTGCGCCATGCATCTTGGCGTTGACGGCTTTGCTGTAAAACTGCGCGTGTTCGGTATAGACTTTTCCAGCGAAGACACTCTTCTCGTCGAACTCCTGCGGCTCGTGGCGTAGGATGAGGACCAGCTTGCCCTTGACGTCGAGGCCGGCGTAATCGTCGTAGGTGTACTCGGGCGCGGTGATGCCGTACCCGGCGAACACCACGCCGCCATCCAGGGCTCCGCGCGAGGAGAAGTTGAACGGGAGAAAGTCGTCGCCGGCTCTCAAAGCAGTTGTCTTGCCTTGCTCGACATATTCAAAGTGATTGCCATGGCCGAGCTTGGCGTGGGTCGTGACCGAGAAAGCCTGGAAATAGCTCTTGCCGTCGATCGGCTTGAGGCCGATGGCGTGAAACTGCCCGGCGATGTAGTCGGCGGCTTTTTCGAGCTCGGGCGAACCGGTGGCGCGACCGCGCATCTCGGGCGAAGCCAGATACTTGATGTGGCTCAGGAATCGCTGCGGGTCGATGTCCGGCGTGAGCGTGGTGGTAGCCGGCGGCGCGGCACTGAGCGCGGCGAGCAGGAGGGAAGATGCAAAGGGAAGAAGGCGGCTGAAACGGCGCATGCGATGAATTTTCCTAGTTGAGAGTGGGTGAGGGCAGCTTCACTTCACAGCCGCAATCTTCACCGGCATTCTTGGCGGTCTTCTGATACTCGATCTCGTAATCGATCACCTGGCGGAGGTTCGCCCAGGTGGCCGCCTGTCCCACCAATTGCCTTCCATTCACGAATACCGTGGGCGTGGCGGCGACCCCCAGCGCCTTGGCTTCGGCGACGGATTTGTCGATTTCAGGCTGCGCGGCTTTGCTGTCCATGCAACGCTCGAGCTGGAGTGGGTCGATTTCCTTGCCCTTCACGAATTCCAGGATCTTGGGCTTGAGATTGTCAGCGGTGACGTCCTTCTGGGCCTCATAGATCCAATCGTGATAATCCCAGAAGGCACCCGGATTTTGCTTGAAGATGCAGCGGCCGGCAAGCGCGGCTGAAAGCGCCCATGGATGAATCTGGGTGAGCGGCAGATCTTCGAAGTAGAGCCGGACTTCCTTGGGGTAGGTGGACAGCAGATTCGACCGCAGCGCTTTTGCTTCCTCTTTACAGTAGGGGCACTCGAAATCGCTGAAGAGCACGATCACAACCGGAGCACCGGGAGTGCCGAAGCTAGGCTGCAAGTCAGTGTGCAGCTTGTCGAGCTGCGGCTTGAAAGGATTTTTCGTCACTTCGAAGACATTGCCGCGCAGAATCTTCTGGCCGTCTTTGGAAACGTAGAGCGTCTCGTCGGCAGAGGCGTTGCCGGCCGATGCGTGCACCGTGACCTCTTCGAATCCCGGCAGGGACGAAGGCTTGGGATTATCGATCTCGACCTTGATCTGCGGGCCCCACACGTTCAGGTGGCGTACGTAAGCTTCCAGGGTGGCCTTGTCCAATGCGGATTTCTTGGCCGGCGCTTTCTCGGCGGACCACAGTGCCGCGGCCAACAAAATAGCGGATGCGAGAGTTCGAAACATGGACTTTCTATTGTAGCGAAGCCTCGTTACAGCACCGGCCCGATGCGCCAGGGCACGAATTCTTTGTGTCCCAGTCGTTCGGCACACGTTTTTTCGCCAGACGCCACGCGCAGTACCGTCTCAAAGATCTCACGGCCCACGGCTTCGATGCTCTTTTCGCCCTCGGCGATCACGCCCGCGCCGATATCCATGTTGTCACGCATGCGGCGGAACGTGGTGCTATTGGTAGCAATCTTGATCACCGGAATGGAAGGAAACCCGATGGCGCTGCCGCGTCCCGTGGTGAACGCAATCAGATTGCAGCCGCCCGCGGCGAGGCCGGTGAGCGAGACCGGATCGTAGCCCGGCGTGTTCATGAATACGAAGCCGGGCGACGTCACGCGCTCGGCATAATCCACGGCGTCCATGAGCGGCGAGCTGCCAGCCTTGGCTACGGCGCCGAGTGACTTTTCGAGAATGTTGGTCAGGCCGCCTTCTTTGTTGCCGGGCGACGGATTATCGTCAAAGCTGCCGCCGAAGCGAACCAGGTACTGTTTGTAGCCTTTGACGAATCCGAGAAGCTTTTCCGCCACCTGGCGGTTGCGCGCGCGGCGCACCAGCAGATGCTCGGCGCCGAAAATTTCGGTGGTCTCGGCCAGCACCGCGGTTGCGCCGATGGCGGCTAGCATGTCGGAACAGATGCCCAGCGCGGGGTTCGCCGTGATTCCGGAGAACGAATCCGACCCGCCACAGTTCAGCCCCAGGATGATCTTGGACGCCGGCAACTCGGTGCGCTCCTCGGCCGAAGCCTGCTCCATCAACTGGTGGATCTCGCGGCGCGCGGCCTCCAGCGCCCCCCGGGTGCCGCCGCTCGATTGCAGCGTCATGCCAACCAGGCGGGAGCTGCGCGGGGCGTTGGGTCCGAGGTAATGATCGATCTGGTTAACCTCGCAGCCGAGCCCCAGAATGATCGCGGCCGAAACATTGGGGTGCGCCAGCACGCCCGCGAGCGTACGGCGAAGTTGATCTGTATCCGGGCCGATGGTGTGGCCGCAGCCTTCGCCGTGCGGGAACGCCACTACGCCATCGACATTCGACGGGAGCTTTTTAGCATCGAAACTTGCCGCGATCAGTTCGGCGGTATGAGCCGCGCAGTTGCTGGCCGCTACGACGGCGATGTAGTTACGCGTACCCGCGCGCCCATCCTCGCGCAGATATCCGCGAAAAGTCGGCATGTTCTTGGGCGGCGCAGGGTAGGGAATCTCGCCGGTAGGATACTGGTATTCGAATTCGAGCTCCTCGAACGTCACGTTGTGTGTGTGCATGTGGCGGCCGGGTTCGATCAAACTCTTCGCGCGGCCGATCGATTGCCCATACCGATGAATCACTTCTCCCTGTTGGATACGCGCGACCGCGATTTTGTGGCCGGCGGGCACCGGGTCGAGCACTTCGATAGGTACGCCATCGATGCGCAATTGAGTTCCTGCGGAAAGCGGAACACGCGCGATGGCTACGTTGTCGAGCGGGTTCAGATGAATGGCTGAATTTTCCGCTGTCGGGAGTTTGGCGATTTCGAGTAATTCCATCACTACCTCATGAGAACGAATTCGGTGACCGGTTCACCGGAATGCACGTGCAGTTTGTTGCCCACCGGATGCACCCAGAAGCCGGCGCCATCAGTGGGAATTGCAATGTCGCCCGGACTGTTCACTTCGACGAAGGCCGGGTTTTCGGCGGTATCGAGGAGCTTGCCGATGTGGATGTGCGCATGGCACTGGGTGCGGCGTTCGTCGCCGTTGACCGCAAGCCCCCATTGATCGCCCCACAGAGACCTGCCCTTTTCGATGGCGGCGTTCCAAAGCGCGGCGCGAGCCTCCGGCGTCATCTCGTTGAGCGCGTGCGTATGGGCGCGCGGCAAGGCCAGCCAGCGATTCGGCTTGCGCGGGTTAATGTCCTTCAGAAAGAAAACCGTCGCGTCGGCCGGCTGGTTCTCCGCCTCGCGGCATAAGCCACATTCGCGCGCCGCCAGGCTCTCCGGCTTGGAGAGATCGCACGCGCAGGCGCGCACATCCGCATAGAGGGACGGGGCCACAGCTAGCACGCACAGGAATCGCAGGAGAAGCACTTATGTTCATTATAGAAGCAGGGCAGGCATTCCCGCCTATGGTAGTGCGCTAAGGCCGCCGGGATCGCTTATCACGTTTGAGAGGTGTGAGAATTCCTCAGCTAACGCATGACGAATCGTCAAACAATCTTAACGATTCCCAGCACAAGCGCGACGGCTGCCAACGCCATCCCATACCATGCCAAAGCCTGCGGGCCTGGCGGCAATGCCCGATCCACAATCCATCCTGGCGGATCATTGCCGCTTCTGTAGGCGAACCACAACCGCCATCCACAACAGAGCAGATCCAAAACAGAAAAGACCGATCAGGCCGAGCTCTACGCAGAGGGTCTTCAGCATTGACTCTCACTTTACAGCACCCTGAGGACACTGACATAGTGCATTCCCGCCTGCTCGTTGCTGTTCGTGAAAAATGGACAGGCAGGAATGCCTGTCCTACGATGAAACCACATGCTTCGCTTCCCCAAGCGATTCCGGCTTGCCATTCCGCTGCTTTATTTGCTCTACTTCTTTGGCCTGACCAATGCGGGTCTGGTTGGGCCGGACGAACCGCGATACGCCGCCATCGCGCGCCAGATGGCGCAGTCCGGCGACTGGATCACACCGCGCTTGTGGGGCGAACCGTGGTTTGAAAAACCGGCACTTCTCTATTGGCTGGAAGGCGTGGCATTCCGGATCGGCTTGAGCGAAGACCTGGCTCCACGGCTGCCCGTCGCCCTTTTCAGCGTGGCGTTTCTGATCTTCTTTTATTGGATACTGCGGCGCGAATTCGGCGATCCTGCGGCGGGTTTCTCGACCGCCATTCTGGCGACCTCCGCCGGCTGGCTCGGCTTGAGTCACATTGGCATTACCGATCTGCCCATGTCGGCTGCGTTTGCGGCGGCGATGTTGCTGGCGCTCGGCTGGCTTGCGCGCGGAGAGCGTGAGCGGCTGCCTGCGTGTGCGGCACTGCTCGGCGTGGCCGTACTGGCGAAGGGATTGCTGCCGCTGGTGCTGGCGGTGCCGCTTCTCTGGATGGGCCGCCGGCGATGGGTTGACTCGTTTCGCCCGCAGGTGCTCGCTGCATTCGCCGCGATCGCGCTGCCGTGGTACGTGCTGTGCTATATCCGCAATGGATGGCCCTTCGTGCAGAAATTCTTTTGGGAGCATCAGGTGGAGCGGTTCAGTACCCCGGCATTGGCGCACGGGCAGCCTTTCTGGTTTTTTCTGCCGGTGATTGTGGCGGCGCTGTTTCCGTGGATTCCGGCGCTGGTGCTGCTCTGTCGGCGATCCCTCTATTCTGATTCGCGCCGATGGTTCTTACTGCTGTGGGTTGTGTTCGGCCTGGTGTTTTTCTCGGCGTCACGCAACAAACTGCCCAGCTACATTCTTCCGCTGCTTCCCGCCCTGGCCGCTTTGGCCGGTATTGCCCTGGCTGAATGCAAGCGCCCGCGCTGGGTGCTGGTAGCAATGGCAGCTCTCCTGGTGCTACTCGGACCGATTGCAGCCATCTTGCCGAACGCTCTGGCCGCTGGAATTTCGCGGTCCATTGTGCCGCCGTTTCATTGGACATGGCTCCTGCCGCTGCTGGCGGCGGTCGCGGTCGGGAGTCTCGAAGCCGCCGGACAGCGCGGCGCGGCCGTCGCGTTATTAGCAACCGCGATCACCGCCGGCGTGGTTGGCATCGAATTGCGGTCGTTGCCTGAAATCGATCGCGTGGCTTCCGCGCGGCCGCTGTGGCGTTCGATCGCTCCGATCCATGAGCGCGTGTGCATCGCGCGCCTGCACCGCAGCCTGCGATATGGGCTGAATTACTATTCGCTCGCGCCGCTGCCGGACTGCCGCACCGAGCCCCGCGAACTCGAGATTACGCAAGAGCCTGGCACTGCGCCACGAGTGGTCAATGCCATAGCGGTGCCGGCCGGTTTCTCTGGTGGAACGGCGCGCTGATCAGTCAGAGTCGTTTTCGACTATCAAGCGCTCGGCGGCAGGCCGGAGCCGAATCCGCCATCCACGACGAAGGCTGTGCCGGTGACGAACGAAGCGTCGTCGCTGGCGAGAAACACAGCGGCGCGCCCCACTTCCTCCGGCCGCCCGATTCGCCAGAGCGCATGCAGTTTCCTGGCGGAAGCACGGGCCGCTGCGGGATCGGGCTGGGCCTGGAAATAACCTTCGGCGAGACCGGCGTCGATATAGCCCGGACAAATACAGTTGACGCGAATCCCTTCCTTGCCATGATCGATGGCCATGGCCTTGGTCAACCCGATGATGGCGGCCTTGGTGGCGCAGTAGCCCGCGCACATGGGCTCGACAAAAAAACCGTTCACCGAGGACATGTTCACGATGGCGCCCTTGGTGGCGCGCAAGTGCGGCATAAAGAATTTCGAGCACAGGAAAACGCCGCCGAGATTCACGGCGATTTCCCTATTCCATTCTTCAACGTCTGTATCCTCCACGGTCTTGTTGACCTGGATCGCGGCATTGTTGAACAGGACATGCACCTGGCCAAAAATCTGGAGCGTTTCGCGTACCAGTTTCCGCACGGATTCGGGATTGGCCACGTCGGTTTCAACTGCGTGTGCTTTACCCGGCAGTTGTCGGATGCTCTGCACGGTGTCGAGCGCGCCCGGCAGGTTGATATCGGCGACGACCACGCTGGCGCCTTCGCGTGCAAACTCGATCGCGGCGGCACGCCCGATGCCGGAGCCTGATCCGGTAATCACAGCCACTCGGTCTTTCAGCTTCATGCGCTTTGTACTCTCCGCATCGCTTGCTCGCAGGATTCATTCTTGGTGTAGATGGTCGCGCGCACCTCGGCCGCGAATTTTTCGCCGGGCGCTAGCTTCCGGCTCGTTCCGTTGCGCGCGGCTTCGGCGAGGTGCACTGGATAACTGGTCCATGGCTCCACGATGACGTGATGGTATCCGCGCCACCCGCCATACACCAGCCACAACCACAGATACGGGCAGGTCTCGACGGGAAAGGTGAGCAGGAAGCCATCGCCCGACTCGGTGTCCTCGACGGCATACCAGCCGGCTTCGAGATCGGTGCAGTAGTGACCGCAGAACACCGCGGCATCCAGGCCGCGAGTACGGCTCATATCGGTCACTCCCGCAGGTGTTTGGAGGTTGGGCCAGGCGTAGCGCTCGCCGGGCGTGCCAAGGCTCGCATCCGACGAGAGGCCGACGATGCCCATGCGCGCCGGGATCCGCAGCACCATATGCGGCGTGGGCGCCAGCGCCGGGTGCGTGCCCCAGATGAAGTCCATGCCCGCTGGGCCGAGATTGGTGACCTCGTATTGCACTTTCACCACGGGCGAACTGCCGCTGAGCGTGACCGTTTTTTCGGCATGCACCGGACTGATGGGACCGAACGCGGCAAGCCGGGCGACCATGTCGTTGCCATCGCGCTCCGCCGAGACCACGTTCCAGCGGATCGAACGCAACTCGCCCAGGTTCGGATACATTTCGCCTTTGTACTCGCAGGCGTCGCACGTGGGAAAGCCTTCATCCCAGCCGCCGCACCAGTAATTGTCGAAGTTGGCCTCGATGGCGAAAGTCTGCGGCAAGACCCGCGGGTTGTGCCACAAGAAATTTCTCCCCGTAGGCTTCCAGATGAGGTCGTAGATCTTAGCGCCGACAGCCGGCAGAATGCTGAGGGCGAGCCATTCGTTCTCGAGCTGGATGGCGCGCAGCGAATGGATGCTGGCGTTGGGGTGTATCAAGGCAGGGCTCATGAATCCGCCGGTGCGGGTGATACGGCTGCCTGGGCTCGGGCGCGCTGACGCTCTTCATAGACCGTGATCAGTAGTGTACTGCCGAGCACCAGAATGCCGCCGGCGACCATGGGCGCCGTCAGCCGCTCACCCAGAACCACGGCGGCAATGATCAAACCGAAGAAAGGAATCAGGTAGTTCGAAAGCGCAGCCTGCGTGGCGTCCAGGCGCGTCAGCACGTTGAGGAACAGTACCATCGAAAGGAAATACTGGAACAGCGCCAGCAGCAGCAGGCCGATCCAGATTTTGACCGTGAACCGCGGCAGATCATGAAAGCTCCCCGGCTCGGCGTAGAGCGTGATGGGCAGCAGGAACGCGAAAACGGCGTAGTAACTATAAAGTAGCACGCGCAGCGGCGAGTACCGCTCCAGCAACTTCTTGCTGTACACGTTGTAAAACGCGCTGCCGTTCACGCTCAGGAAGATCATGACGTTGCCCCAGAAAAACTTGCTGCTGGTCAGGTCGAGCTCCTTCCAGTCCACGCCCGAGCACTCGATGACGCCGCCGATGGCCAGCGCAAAGCTGATCCAGCGAACGGCCGACATGCGTTCGCGCAGAAAAAAGTAGGCCATTACGGCGGTCGAAACCGGAAGCGCCAGCATGATGAGCGCGGCGTTCGACGCCAGGGAGAATCGTACGCCCCAGGTAATAAACAGTTGGGCCACCACCTGCCCGAACACGCCGATGAAAATAAACTCCAACGCGTCACGCTTGGGTATGCGGTTCTTCAGCTTGCCCTCTCGCCGCAGAATCGGGATCAGCATCAAAGTGGCGAGCGTCATGGGAAAGAACGTCGCGGCTACCGGGCCCATTTGTTCCTGGACAATTTTGACGAGCACGAACTGGCTGGACCAGATGAGATTGCACGCCAGTAATAGGCCCCAGTCGCACAGGCGTTCGGCGCTGAAACTAGACATGCTGCTGGACGGCCGCGGACTGGCAGAGATCGTAGGCGAGCACTACTTCGCGCAGGCGCTCGCGGCTGCATGGCAAGAGCGGAAGGCGCACTTCATCCGAGCGAAAAATGCCCAGGTGCTTGTACAATGCCTTGGTGTTTTGCACTTCGTCTCCCAGACCGAACAGGTGAATGAAGGGCAGGACGCGCTCCGAGAAAACGCGTAGGGATTCCGAGGTTTTCCCCTCGGCGAGCAGACGCACTGTTTCCTGATATGCCGCCGGAAAGACGGCCGGCGCGATGATCATGCTGCCGTCAACGCCGAGCATCAGGCTGCGGAACGCCACTACGTCGTCTCCCGAAAACACCCTCACGCCGTGCTGCTTCAAGACCGGAATCTTGTCTAGTGCGTGATCGGTCAGTTTCACCGACTTTAAGTGCTGGCAAGCGTCCACCATGACCATCAACTGGTCGGCGCTGAGCCATGTCTTGGTGTAGACCGGATTGTCGTAGAGCACCAGCTCCAGACAGGATGCGCGATCAAGCGCGCGGAAAAACTCCAGGACCATGGGAAAGGAGTTGGGAAAGTAGTAAGGGCAGGGAACCAGGCCGGCATGGATGCCCAGTTCCTGCGCGCTGCGCGCGAGCCGGGTCATGTCTTCCAGGCTGGTGTGCGTCAGTCCGACCGCGATAGTTTTCGATGAGGGCGTGTTGCGTGCGGCGAATTTCATGAGCTCCATGCGCTCGTCCATGGAGAGCGATGGCGCTTCGCCGGTGCTGCCACAAAGTGTGTACCCTTCCAGTTCCGGAAAGAGGTGATCGAAAAGCCTGAGCAGGCTGTCGAAGTCGATGCGATTGTCGCGAAACGGCGTGGGAATCACCGGCAGCGATCCGCTGATTTTCAGTGAACTACCCTCCTTATGAACGGCTTCTTTCGGGCGGTGCAATCGCCATTTTCCAGCACGCCGCCATTTCTCACGTATTGAAACCGCTTTCAGATGATATTCGTGCCGCCCTGAATGTGTCAACATAAGGACCATGGTTCGGCAGTATCTGGTCCCCGCCGTGACGCGGGCGTTGGAGGTCATCGAATTGCTCTCCAAGCAGGATGCCGGCATGAGCATTTCGGAAATTCACCGGGCGCTGCGGCTGCCGCTCAGTTCGGCCGCGAACATCGTCTATACACTCAAGTCTCTCGGCTATCTGGAGCGCAGCGAGGAGGGCTCACGATACCGCCTGAGCTTGAAAATGCTCGGTATCTCACGCCGCGTGCTGGATCGCATGGATTTTCTGGGCAGCTGCCACGGGTTGCTGGAAGAACTCAGCCGTGAATCGGGTCTTACCGTGCATCTGGCGGTGATGCGCGAGGGTGAATCCATTTACATCGACCGCGTAGCCAACGACGGTTTCGTGCAGTTTTCGTCCTACGTGGGAATGCGGTGGCCGGCGCACAGTTCGGCGGTGGGAAAAGCCCTGCTGGCATTCCTGCCAGACGGGGAGTTGCGCCGCACACTAAAGCACATGACCCTCCACAAGGTTACGCCGCGGACCATCACTTCCCGGCGGGCGCTCGAGACCCAGCTGGCGTCGTTTCGCCGCCTGGGCTACACCTGGGAAATGGAAGAGGGTGAGATGGGCGTGGCGTGCGTGGCCGCGCCTCTATACGGGCAGCAGGGCGAGGTGGTCGCGGCAGTCAGTGCCACCGGCACTATCCAGCAGATCCCGAAGAACCGCGTCGCCACCACGGGCGCAATGGTCAAGAAATATGCGCACCTGATGTCCGCGCGGCTTGGCGGGAGTTCTGATTCAGCACACGCGTAACGCATCGAACCAGCTTCACTTCAATCACGTCAGCGCAACCCGGCTTGCTCTTCCTCAGACTTCAGTTTCGCGTAAGCCGCATACTCGCGCTCGCCGTCCGCAATCCGCCCCGTGCGCTTCAGGGCTCGCGAGAGTGCGAAGTGCATCCTGCTGCTTCGCGGGTCAAGTTTCACTCCCGTTTCCAGTTGATGCAGAGCTTCTTGCGCATCCCCTTTATCAAGCGCAAGGGTTCCTAGATAGAAGTGTGGCTCTGCAAGCGAAGGATCGAGAACGATGGCTTTTTGGAGCAGACGTGCGGCGCGCGTGGTCACCTCTTCGGTGGAAGCTGCATTGAAAAGCGCCGTACCGTACGCTTCATAGCTCACAGCATCTTGGGGAAAGCGCTGGATCAATTGCTCGAAACTCCTTATCGCCTCCGCGTCCTCCCCGTTGGACCATCTTGCCAGAGCCAGCGCACGCAGCGGCTCGGGCGAGTCCGGCTTGAGCCTTGCGGCCACAGTGTACGATTGGACAGCGTCGCTGTACTGCTGAAGCTTGGTCTCGATAGATCCCTTCAGCGTCCAGGAATTGTAAGACGCCGGTAAGCGCTCCGTGGCCCGCCCCGCTATCGCCGCCGCCGCCACAAGCCGCCTCGTGCTGGTAGCCAGGATGCCGGCCAGATCGAGGTAATAGACCTCGTTGGAGGGTTCTTGGTCGATGGCCTTGCTCATCGCTGCAATCGCCTCACTTCGCTTGCCCTGTTTTTCCAGGCACCAGCCCAGGAGATTGTAGGTGTCGCCAGTGGCGCGTCCCGCCGCCACCATTTCCGCCAGCGTTCGCTCGCTATCCGCAAAATGATCCTGATGGTATTGCGCCAAGGCGATGTAGAACCCGAGCGGCGCAGCGTCGGGATAGGAAGAGCCAACCGACAAAAAGAGACGCTCTGCCAGTTCGTAATCCTTCCCATCGAGTGCAACGCGTCCCGCCACATAAGTGACCTGTGCGTTGTCGGGGTGCGTAATGATCGGCTCCAGGGCCGCGCGTGCTTTCTCTTTCTCCTCCGTGTGATAGTAGGCGCCGGCCAGGGCGGTGATGGCGGCAGGCTGCGTCTGGACGAGGGCTGGTACTCGCGCAAGTAGTTGGGCTGCACGCGCATAATCGTGTTGCTTCTCGGCGATCATGCCTAGAACCAGCATCGCCTGCTGATCGGCCGGATGGGCTTTGAGCACCCTTTCCAGGTTGCGCCTGGCTTCAGGCAACCGTCCCAGCCTCCACTGGTTTGTGGCCAGGTTTCGCCGCGTGATGTTGTTCTCAGGATCGCGCGCCAGCGCTTTTTCTAACCACCCTGTAGATTCCTCCAGTTTGCCGGACATCGCCAGGATACTGCCCAGGGTTCCGAGAATTTCGGCATCGTGCGGCGCCGATTCCGCCGCCTGTCGAAGTTCTCTCTCCGCCGCTTCGAAGTTGCCCGCTTTGGCGTAATTGAGGCCTCTCTCCTTATGGTTTCCCGACGGCGATTGACTCCATCCAAGCGGAGTCGTGAGGACGACGGCTAATAAGAGAATTCGCGGCGACAGAAACATGCAGATCCGGTACGTTCATTATCTCCGATTGGGCTCGACAAGACGGGGCCAGCGGAGTATGCGGCCGCCAGGAAAATATTAACGCCGCGCCCTCTTGACAAGGCAGCCGCCTGGGATAAAATCAACAGATCGAAACAGGCTTCAATACTTTGGAAGTCTCTAGGATCATGCCTGCGTCGCTGTACCGGACGCCGCTTTCAGTAGGGGGACAAATGTCGCGAGTTCGTGTATTGCTTCGGCACATGATATATCCGCTGTCTTTGATTCTGCTCTTGACCGGAGCATCTACGCTTAACGCGCAGATCAATCGTGGTATCCTCGAGGGCCTCGTTACCGACCCGCAAGGCGCCATCATAGCCGGCGTCCAGATTGAGGTGATCGCCGTTGACACCAACATCACCTCCCGCGTTACAACAAACGACGCTGGCTCCTACCGCGTGGTCGATCTGGTTCCCGGCAAGTATCGGGCGCGGTTCTCGTTCTCCGGATTCGCCACCCTGGATCTGACCGAGATCGACGTGCCCGCCGGAAAAGTCACGCGCCTAGATACACAGATGCGGGTCGACGCCACCCGTCAGACCGTGGAGGTCAAGGCCGAGACTCCGTTGCTTGAATCGGGAGCGGCGAATTTCAGCACTACGCTTGAAACGAAAACCATACAGGAGGTCCCGCTACAAGGGCGCGATCTGCAGCAACTGGTGTTCCTCGTACCCGGGATCAACAACGTCGGTGGACCTCCGGGCAGCAACTTCGGTTTTAACAGCCAGTACGGAACGTTCCCCGATCCGACGCATGTCCTGGGTTCGGACCTTTCGGTGAACGGCGGCCAGGGCGGCGCCAACGCGTGGTATCTCGACGGCAATCTCAATCTGTCGAGTTTTGCCGAGAACATTGCGGTCAATCCCAGCCCCGATGCGGTAGCGGAATTTCAAGCCATCACTAACGCTTTCGCGGCCGAGTACAGCCGGACCGGTGGAGGGGTTTTCAATGTCGTGCTGAAGTCGGGTACCAACCAGCTACATGGAAATCTGTATGAATTTCTGCGCAACGATGCGACCAATGCGCGCAATCCGTTCACGTCGATTGATGAACAGGGTCACCTGATCAAAGACCGCCAACTTCGTTTCAACAATTTCGGTTTCACGGTTGGAGGGCCGGTGGTCCTTCCGCACGTGTATAACGGCAAGGACAAGACGTTTTTTTTCTTCTCGAGTGACTTCACCAAGCTTCACCTGCTGGGTTACAAGAATTTTACCGTCCCGACGGCCCGCATGCGCCAGGGCGACTTCAGTGAGGACGCCGACGTGGTCTCGAACGGCCTGTGGGATCCGTACAGCACCGTGGGCCCCAACGCGGAAGGTTTGTTCGAGAGGCAGGCATTCGGCACTCCTGCCGCCGGCAACCCCTTCGGAAGTGACGGCTGTCTGGCATCGGCCATCGAGTCGGGCAAAGCCAGCGGACATCCTACATGCAACTTCGCCACGCAGATTCCGCAGAGCCGGCTCGATCCGACGGCCATGTACTTCATGAAGTCCTTCCCCATGCCGAATTACAACGACCCGCTGAGCAGTTGCCCCATGGGTAAGGACGGCTTCAAGATCTGCAGCAACTTCCAGGGCGCGATCGGCAGCAGCCAGGATCCGTCCAACTTTTCGCTGAAGTTCGATCATCAGTGGAGCGAGAAAAGCCGGTATTTCGTCGAGTGGCTTTACAATCCAGGCAAGTATCGCAATTACCGTGTACCCTGGACGGGCGCGACTTTCCCATATGATTTCGTGGGCTGGGGATCGAATTACCCGGTAGATTTCAACAACCAGATCATTTCCATCGGCAACACTTATTCCATCAGGCCGACTCTAATCAATGAATTCCGTCTTGGTTTCAGCCGCCAGTGGATGAGCACCAATCCCAGCTCGCCCTATCCAGACAACATCATCGATCAGAAAGCCGTGTCAGCGAAGTTACAGGCCAACCAGATTCCCTCCGATCCATTCTTCCCTGTCCCGCATTGGGTTATTGACACTCCCGGTGGTGGTCAGCTCAGATTCGGGCCGACAACCTGGGTCAACATGAATACCGCGGCCGAAGCATACACGCTGCTCGATAACGTGACGAAGATTATCGGCAAACACACGCTGAAAACCGGGTTCGTCTACCGGCTCGAGCACACCGCATATGAGAGCGGCTTTCCTACCGGATTTGGATTCGGTGGTGAGCTGGTGCAGGATCCGAACACCAACCAGGGCGGCAGCGGCTTGGCGCAGTTCATGCTCGGCGCAGTGTCCAGCGGCGGGCGGGGTTCGTATACCGGAGTCATGTGGAAACCCTACGAGCGGTTCCGCTACTGGGGATTCTTTATCCAGGATGATGTGCGCATCACGAGCAACTTCACGTTAAATCTGGGGCTGCGCTACGACATCAATGGCCTGTACCGGACACGGCAGGGACCCAACTCCAACTTTTGCCTGGGCTGCCCGAATGCGGACACCGGACTCAAAGGCAAGGTCGTGTACGAGGGAGATCCGGGTTTTCCCAAGGGCGATATCGCTCCCGCGAACAAAAACAACATCGAACCGCGCGTGAATTTCTCCTGGTCGCCGTTCCATGACCGCAAAACGGTGATTCGTGGCGGGTACAACATTTTTTCAAGTAATGCATTTGCGAGCATCAATTCACCGGGCCAATCAGCCGCCAACGCCCCCGGATGGAATCAGGAGTACGACTGGAACGGCAGCTTCTATCCCAACCAGTGCGCTAAGTTCTCCGGCCAGTGCGTGGTCTTCCCGTTGAGCGACACCAGCGTCGACAAAAGAACACTGACCACTCCGCCGTACCCCAGCACATTCCCGGGCGCGAATCGGGATCCGCTGGTGGGCATCGGCCTGCTGCAGTTCTTTACGGCGCCGGCGCATGACCCCATGGTGCAGACGTGGAGCCTGGAAGTGCAGCGGGAACTGCCTGGGAACATGCTGGTTAGCGTCGGATACGTAGGCAACCATGGCACGCATCTGGTAGGCGAGCCATTCCGGCAGTTCAACTTCGTCCACACCGCGGACCGTATTAAGTACCGCACCGCCATTGATGCCAACGTGCCGATCACGGACTATTACAGCGGAACCACCGCCGCCAAGCTCCAGGAGGTATACGGCAGCTCGGAACTCCCACGCAGTTTCCTGCTGAAAGACTATCCGTTTTACGGCGCAATTTCGGCGTTGCAGAACAACACGGCGTTTGAAGGCACCAGCATCTATCATGGCATGAACTTACGGGTTCAAAAGCGGTATTCGCAAGGCCTCGATTTCGTCTTGGCCTACACTTTCTCGAAGAAAATCGTCAACGCCGAGACCGGTCAGACCGCAGCCATGCTGGTCGACCCGATTCATTGGGGCACTCGCGCCGGTGGTATCGGCGGCCGCGGCGGATCCTTGACCAACGGTTATGGCGGCGCGTTCCAGGACATCGACAACAAAAACCTGGATCGCGCTATCGCAGCCGACGACATCACGCATATGCTTAATATTGCGGCCAGCTATGAACTACCCTTCGGGAAAAACCGGCAGCTCCTGCGCAACAGCAACAGGGCCGTGGATGCGGTGATCGGCGGCTGGCGCCTCACGGGCAACTTCAACGCCCAGGGCGGCGTGCCGATGTCGATCAGCGGACCCTGCAATGAGCTGACCTGCCGGCCCAACTTAATTGGCAACCCAAATTTCAGCGGCAGCCGGTCTCGGGAGCAGCAGATTAGTCAGTGGGCGAACCCGGCGGCGTTCGAGCCGGTCTTCGGCAGCGATCAGAACTTCTGGACTAATTATGATCCGAACGACGACCGTGCCTGGCGGTTCGGAACAGCCGGAACGCGCTTGCCCTGGCTACGCTCTCCGGGATTCTGGAACATCGATACGTCGCTCGCTAAGCAGTTCCACCTGAACGAGCAGCGGTACTTCGAGTTCCGTTGGGAGCTCTTCAACGCTTTGAATCATCAGAATCTGGGATTCCCGGATACAAATTTCTGTCTGCCGCCTACGGCCGACGGTATTACCGACACCGTCCATCAGGACGGCTGCCAATTCGGGCGCATCACCAATATTCAGACTGATCCGCGGTCCATGCAGTTTTCGCTGAAGTTCTTCTTCTAGGATTTGTGGTGTAGGCATTACTTGTCTGTGCTCGCTCGGTAGAAATGAGCACGGGCAAGGGTCGCTCGACGCGGCATCGAGGCCCTCAGGAATCCACCCGATTCTGGGCGATTTTGTCACTCCTGCTAAAATATAGGGATCGACAGTCTGGTTATGAGTGATCCTAAAGAGCGGCTGGCGCATCTCTACGACGCTCTTGCCACGCGCATCCTGGTGCTGGATGGGGCGATGGGGACGATGCTCCAGCAGCGGCATCTTACCGCCGCGGATTTCGGCGGCCCGGCACTCGAGGGTTGCAACGAGAACCTGGTCAATACCCGGCCGGATGTGGTGCTCGACATTCACCGCGAATACTACAAGGCCGGCGCCGACATTGTCGAGACCAATTCTTTTGGCGGCACGAAGGTGGTATTGGCCGAATATGAGCTCGCCGATCAGGCCTACGAGCTGAATTACGCGGCCGCAAGACTGGCGCGGCAGGCGGCCGACGAATTTTCGACCGCCGCAAAACCGCGCTGGGTCCTGGGCTCGATGGGACCCACCACCAAAGCCATCACGGTTACTGGCGCCATAACCTTTCCCCAGCTGGAAGAAAACTATTACGAGCAGGCTAAGGCGTTGATTGATGGCGGCGCCGATATCCTGGTGCTCGAAACCTGCCAGGATACGCGAAACGTCAAGGCGGGACTGCTGGGCATCCAGCGCCTCATGCGAGAATCGGGCCGCAAGATTCCGGTTATGGTTTCGGGAACCATCGAGCCTATGGGAACCATGCTGGCCGGGCAGACCGCGGACGCCTTCTGGAGCTCCATCTCGCACGTCGACCTGTTATCGGTGGGACTCAACTGCGCGACCGGTCCGGAGTTCATGACCGACCACATTCGCACTCTGAGCGAAATGGTCACGACGCGCATTTCCTGTTATCCGAACGCAGGCCTGCCCAATGAAGACGGCAAATATCTGGAGACGCCGAAATCGCTGGCGGAGCAGCTGGACCGCTTCGCTAACCATGGCTGGTTGAACTTGGTGGGCGGCTGCTGCGGGACCACGACGGAGCACATCCAGGCTATCGCGCAAATGGTAGAAGGCAAGCGGCCGCGTACGCCGATAGCGTCCGCGCACCGTGCTTACTATTCGGGTATTGAGCTCGTGGAGGCGGAAGACAGCAACCGGCCGCTGATCGTGGGCGAGCGCACCAACGTGATCGGCTCGCGCGCATTCAAGAAACTGATCGCCGAAGAGAAGTGGGAGCAGGCGGCGGAGATCGCACGCCAACAGGTAAAAAACGGCGCGCACATCATTGATGTCTGCCTGCAATCGACGGATCGCGAAGAGATGCAGGATATCCCGCTGTTTTATGAGCGGCTGATCCGGCTGGTGAAGGCGCCGGTAATGATCGACACCACCGATCCGCGTGCCGTCGAGCTGTCGCTGACCTATTGCCAGGGCAAGAGTCTCATCAACTCTATCAATCTGGAGGATGGCGAGGAGAAATTCGAGCGCTTGTGTCCTGTCGCGCGGGCTTATGGTGCGGCCCTGATCGTGGGCTGCATCGATGAAGACAAGCAGCAGGCCCAGGCATTCACACGTGAGCGCAAACTCGCCGTAGCCGAGCGTTCCGTCAAGCTGCTCACTGAAAAATACTGCATTCCCGTCGAGGACATCATCATCGACCCGCTGGTATTCCCCTGCGCGACCGGTGACGCCAATTACATCGGCGGAGCGGTCGAGACCATCGAGGCGGTGCGCCTGATCAAGGAAAAGATCCCGTTCGTCAAGACGGTGCTTGGGATCTCGAATATCTCGTTTGGACTTCCGGCGGCGGCGCGCGAAGTGGTCAACTCGGTGTTCCTGTATTACTGCACCAAAGCCGGCCTGGATCTCGCCATCGTCAACGCCGAAAAGCTGGAACGCTTTGCGTCAATTGCGGAGCACGAGCGCCGTCTGGCGGAGAACCTGCTCTTCAATACGCCGCCCGCCGATGCGCCTGACGAAAGCCTGCGGATCGCTCCCGGCGATTGGCGCGAGCAGTCGCCCGAACAAAGAAGCGCCATTAACCAGTTCCACATCGCCGCGGTCACAGAGTTCTTCCGTCACGCGGTAAAGAAAGATAAAGCCAAGGCTGCTGATTTGCCACTTGATGAGCGCCTGGCCAACTACATTGTCGAAGGCACAAAAGAAGGCTTGATCGAAGATCTCGACCACAAGCGCGCCGAAGGCGTTGCGCCCCTCGACATCATCAACGGCCCGCTGATGAAGGGCATGGCCGAGGTCGGCCGCCTGTTCAACAACAACGAGCTGATTGTCGCGGAGGTGCTGCAATCGGCCGAAGCCATGAAAGCCGCGGTCAGCTACCTCGAAACTTTCATGGAGAAGGCGGAGAGCTCGACGCGCGGCAAGATTGTTCTGGCCACCGTGAAGGGTGACGTGCACGATATCGGCAAGAACCTGGTCGAGATCATTCTCAGCAACAACGGTTATCGCGTCATCAATCTGGGGATCAAAGTGCCGCCCGAGAAGCTCATCGAGGCCTATCGCGAGCACTCTCCCGATGCCATCGGGCTTTCGGGCCTGCTCGTCAAAAGCGCCCAGCAGATGGTAATCACCGCCGGAGATCTCAAGGAAAACGATATTCACGTGCCGCTGTTGGTGGGAGGCGCGGCACTATCGGAGAAATTCACCACCGGCAAGATCGCCCCGGCGTACGGCGAAGCGGTGTGTTACGCCAAAGACGCTATGACCGGGCTGCGGCTCATGAATGAACTGATGGATCCGAACCAGCGCGACGCCATGTTGCGCGTCCATACCCACGTGGCACCGCCGATGGAGCTTGAACGCCCCGTGGAGTCGCCGGTCGCCATCACCGAGAATCGCAGCCCTAAAGTCCGTACGGATCTGCCGGTGCCCGCCGCGCCTTATCTTGACCGTAAAGTGCGCGATGTGCCGCAGCTTGCCGAAATCTGGAGCTACATCAATCCGCACATGCTCTACGGACGGCACCTGGGTTACAAAGGTCACTTCGAAAAGCATCTGGCGGAGCACAACGAGAAAGCGCTCGAGCTGTACCACATGGTCGAAGCCCTGAAGCATGAAGCCGCGCCGTTCATGAAAGTGAAGGCCGTGTGGCAGTTTTTCGAAGCCGAGCGCGCGGGCAACGCTATTCAACTATTTGCGCCCGGTGGCACAGCGCCCATCCACACTTTCGGCTTCGGACGCCAGCGCCGCGACGACGGGCTATCGCTGAGCGACTACATTCTGGATCCGGTGGACGGCGCGCGGGATCATCTGGCGCTTTTTGTGGTGACCGCAGGCGCCGGTATTCGCGACAAGAGCGAGGAGTTAAAGCAGGCGGGCGCGTATTTCAAAGCGCACGCTTTGCAAGCACTGGCCATCGAGACCGCCGAGGGCTGCGCCGAGTGGCTGCATCGCCGCATCCGTGAGGACTGGGGTTTTCCCGACCCACCCACCATGACCATGCAGGAGCGCTTTACTTCACGTTATCGCGGCAAGCGCTACAGCTTTGGGTATCCCGCTTGCCCCAACCTGGACGATCAGCAAGGCATCTGGAAGCTGCTGCAGCCTGACGAAATCGGCGTACAGCTCACCGAGGGCATGATGATGGAGCCCGAGGCGAGCGTCAGCGCGCTTGTCTTCAACCACCCGGACTGTGCCTATTTCACCGCGAGCGAAGAAACCGAAGAAGTGCTGGTTTAGATTTTCCCGCTTCACCCCAGGAAAATCGCTCTTCGCCCCGGTCTTATAGGCATTCGCCAAACGTCTCGGTATACTGCGGCCCATAGGCAATGCGCAAACAACGCTGGGCGCCCGGGATTGTCATCTTCGCTTCGTGGTCGCTCTTTGCGGCGTTCATGGCCCTGCAGGAGCATTACACTGCGCAAGTCATCAGCAAGCCGATGACCTGGGCCTACACCTTCCGCGCGGAATTCACATACGCGTATCTGTGGGCGTTGTTGACCCCCTCCATACTCTGGCTGGCGAAGCGTTTTCCCGTAGATCAGCATAACTGGTACCGCGCGGCGCCGCTGCAAGCGACCGGCTGCGTCCTTATCGTGACGGTTCAGAAGAGTGCTTATGTCCTGTTGGTCCCCGCTTACAGTCCCCAATGGCAGGTGCATGATCTACCCAGTTGGCTGCGGTCCGTTATGGTCAGCCTGGATTATGGCGTCCTGCTCTACGGGATCGTCCTGCTGATCCACTTCGCGGTGGAGTATTATGCGCGCTACCAGGAGGGCCGCATCAAGGGGTCGCAACTGGAAACCCGCCTGGCCCAGGCTCAGCTCAAAGCTCTTAGGATGCAATTGCACCCGCATTTTCTTTTCAACACGCTGCATAGCATCTCGACGCTGGTGAACGAAGATCCCGAGGCCGCGGAGGCTATGATCGCCCGTTTGAGCGAGTTGTTACGCCTTTCACTTGAAAACACCGGGGCGCAGGAGGTCCCGCTCAGCCAGGAGCTGGCGTTCGTGGAACGTTATCTCGAGATCGAACAGATCCGCTTCGAAGACCGTCTGCGCATCTGCTTCGACATAGATCCGCAGACGCTCGATGCTCAGGTGCCGAACCTGATACTACAGCCGCTGGTGGAAAACGCCATACGTCACGGAATTGGACACAACGCTGGCGGCAAGGTCGAAGTCCGGTCGAGTCTTGTGGAAGGGAAGCTGCTTTTACAAGTTTTGGATGACGGCGTGGGACTCACGGGTATGTGTCTGAAGCGTCCGGGATTGGGACTGAACAACACGCGAGCCCGCCTCGATGCAATTTACGGTAAGGAGCATGACTTTGTTCTCCGTAACGCGTCTAATGGTGGAGCAGAGGCGGCGATCCGGATTCCTTTTCAGCCCCTAGCTCAGCCGGTAGGCGATGACGGGAACGGCAAAAATCAAGACGCTCATAGTGGATGATGAGACGCTGGCGCGCCGCAGAATTCGCCGGCTGCTGGCCGCCGAGAGCGACGTGGAAGTGATCGGCGAGTGCGGCGACCCCCAGCAAGCCATCAACGTCATTCAGGAGCGGAATCCCGACTTGGTCTTTCTCGACATTCAGATGCCTGGAGTCGACGGGTTCGGCGTGCTCGAATCCCTGCCGCCGCGCAGCACGCCGGCCGTCATATTCGTGACCGCCTTCGATCAATATGCGCTGCGCGCTTTTGATGTTCATGCCCTGGATTATCTGCTGAAGCCCTTCGATCGCGCGCGTTTCCGGCGTGCGCTCGACCGTGCCCGTGTACAGATCAGGCATCAGTCCGGCGCCACGCTCGACCATCGCCTCTCCACGCTCATCGACAGCTTGGGAAGCCGTTCCAGGCAGATGGACCGCGTGGTGATCAAATCCGCGGGACGGATCATGTTCTTGCGTACCGATGAGATCGACTGGATCGAGGCGGCGGACAACTACGTGCGCTTGCACGTGGGAGCGGAATCGCACCTGCTTCGTGAAACCCTGGGTTCGCTTGAAGGGCGTCTCGACTCCGCCAAGTTCATGCGCATTCATCGATCGACAGTCGTGAATATCGATCGAATGAAAGAATTGCAGCCGTGGTTTCATGGGGATTACGTGGTGATCTTGCAGGACGGCACCCGCCTAAATCTCAGCCGTACGTACCGCGACCGTGTGATCGAATTACTCGGTGAAATTTTTTAGTTGAGCGAACTACCCCGCAATACCGGGTACTCACCCCGCCTAATTCTATTTTGGCCACTTTTTCATTCTAAATTTGCTGCGCGGCCGATAAGGTATAAACGGGCCATGATGTTTTATGGCATCCGCATTTCAGTGCCGCTATTTGTCCGTGGGCGCAGTAGATAACTGAGGAGAATTAGATGCGTAAACTTTCGTTAATTCTGGTCGTGGTGTGTGGATTTTCCGGAGTGTTTAGTTCCACGATGTGCGCGCAGGCCACCGACGGTAACTTGGTTGGAGCCGTGGAAGACGCGAGTGGAGCTGCCGTCAGCGGAGCCACCACTCAGTTAGTCAACGTATCTACCGGCGTCACGCGGGCGGGTGTGGCCGATGCGAGCGGCCTTTACCGCTATAACAATCTCCCTGCCGGTGTGTACAAGCTCACCGCTGCCGCAACTGGATTTAGCACAGTGACCTTACAGGACATCCTGGTCGATCTCAACAAGACCACCACGGCAAATATCAGGTTGCAGGTAAGCGCTGTGTCCACTCAGGTTGAAGTGACTGACGCGCCCACCCTGATCGACACCACGACCGCGCAGATTTCCTCGGTTTTCGGCACCCGCCAGGCGCTCGATCTGCCTGCGTCGGTATTGCCATTAGGCGTGATCAATCTCTCGCTGCTCAGCGCTGGGGTGGCAAGCAGCGGCGGCGTCGGATTAGGCGAAGGACCTTCCATTGGCGGCCAGCGGCCCCGTAACAACAATTTCAACGTGGAGGGTGCCGATAACAACCGGAAAGACACCACCGGCCACAGCCTGTACGTTCCCAACGAGGGCGTGGCGGAATTCACCATTCTCCAAAACCAGTTCTCCGCTGAGTTCGGCCATTCCACCGGCGGTCAGTTTAACACCGTCGTCAAGAGCGGCGGCAACCAGGTCCACGGATCTGTGTATGAGTACTTTCAGAACCGTAACCTAAACGCTGTGGATCAGAGCGCGGCTCGCCAGGGTTTCCTGTCGAATCCACGATACGACCAGAATGTGCTCGGCGCCACCATTGGCGGCCCGGTCATCAAGAATAAGCTGTTTTATTTTGGCGATTTCGAATAC
>Ga0310810_10000246_pt1 | contig 55457 bp, 47 predicted proteins | sample NCmetagenome_FD_207641 | JGI IMG/M metagenome (GOLD analysis project Ga0310810, IMG submission 207641) | Soil microbial communities from experimental microcosm in Duke University, North Carolina, United States - NC | ecosystem: Engineered > Artificial ecosystem > Soil microcosm > Unclassified ...
AAGTACTCCGAGTTGAAGAAGGCGGCCGACTACGTCGAGGCCGAACTGCGCGTCGTCGGGCCGGTCGTGCGCCAGACCTACACCGCGAGCGAGCGCCCCTGCGACAACCTCGAGGTCGAGATCCGGGGCGCGTCGGCGCCCGGGGAGATCGTCGTCGTGGGCGCCCATTACGACTCGGTGCTGAACTGCCCGGGCGCGAACGACAACGCCAGCGGCACCGCGGGCCTGCTGGCGCTCGCGCGCTCGCTGGCGAAGAGCGCCCCCGCCCGGACGCTGCGCTTCGTGGCGTTCACGAACGAGGAGCCGCCGCACTTCCGCACCGACGAGATGGGCAGCCGCGTCTACGCGCGCCGCTGCCGCGAGCGCGGCGACAACGTCGTCGCGATGCTGAGCCTCGAGACCATCGGCTGCTTCACGGACGAACCGAACACGCAGAACTACCCCCCGCCGCTCGGCCTCTTCTACCCGTCGCGGGGGAACTTCATCGCCTTCGTGGGGAACGTCTCCTCCCGCTCCCTCGTACGCCGCTGCGTGAAGACGTTTCGGGCGGAGGTGGCCTTCCCCTCCGAGGGCGCGGCGCTCCCCTCCTTTCTCCCCGGTGTGGGCTGGTCGGACCACGAGTCCTTTTGGGAGCACGGATACGAGGCCGTGATGGTGACCGACACCGCCCCCTTCCGCTTCGCCCACTACCACCGCCGCGGCGACACCCCCGACACGATCGACTTCGAGCGCTGCGCCCGCGTGGTCGAGGGGGTCGAGAAGGTCGTGCGGGAGCTGGCGGGGATCCGGTGAAGGCGACGTGCTACCGTTTTGACGACGTTGGATCGTGACGCTGGCGCTCGAAGGCGAGCGCCGTCATCGCGAGGATGAAGACCAGCGCCGAGAAGACGTACATCCACCACGGCGCGCGGAACTCCGGCAAGTCCCCCTTGTAGCGCCACATCATCAGCAGCACGACGAAGTTGTTCACCGCGTGCGCCAGCATGCTCGACCAGAGGCTCCCCGTCAGGTACACCAGCGTCCCGAAGTAGCAGCCCAGGAAGACCATCAGGACGGTCTGCACGATCGTCTGGTGGAAATACGCGAAGAGGACGGAGGTCACTCCCAGGGCGACCCCGATCCCGAAGCGGTTCAGGAGGCCGCGGAAGAGGATCCCCCGGAAGAACGTCTCCTCGCAGAGCGGCGGGATCAGCACGAGCAGCCCGAGTGCCGGCGCAACCCCCTGCTCCTGCGAATGCTGGATCGACTCCCGGATGTGGCGCTCCTCGGCCTCCGCCTCCTTTTTGTAGCCCGCCTTCTCGATGACTTTCGTTTGGACGTGGGTAAGCCCGTACAGTAGCCAGAGCGTGCCGAGTGATGCGACCAGGACCAGGAGGACCTGGCGGAGGCGGAGCGGCAGATAGCCGTTGGCCGCGAAGGGTCGGAGCCCCGCGCCCCGGGCGTAAAGCAGCGGCGTCGCCAGGAACATCGCCTGCTGGAACACGTTCGCCACGACGGGCAGGCCCGCCCAGAAGAGAAGCCACGCCCCGCCGACCGCCAGGAGCGCCAGCGCCAGGACCCGTGCCGAGTCCAGCGCGTCGGGCTCTCTCATTGCTTCTTCTTCAGTTCCTCGATCAGCGAGCGCAGCTCGGCCAGGCGCTCCGACAGCAGCTTCTCCTCGAACTGGAGCGACTTGAGAGCGCTGGCCGTCGCGACGTTCGCGCGCGAGTCGACGCTCTTGCCGAGCTCGGTCAACTCGCCCTTCAGCTTGTTCAGGTCCTCCAGCTGCTTCTCGACCTTCATCTGAAGCTGCTGGACCGTCACGTATTTCTGGTCGATGCCCGTCAGCTCCGTCTTCAGGCTCGACTTCATCTGCTCGTCATGCGCCAGCAGCTCCGCCTTCACGCTGTCGAGCTCCTGCTTCGACACGCCGCCGCATCCGATCGAGGCCGCCCACGACGAATACGACAGGGCCGCCAGCACCACCCATCCGAGCTTCTTCATCCATCCTCCCTAGCGATTCGAAACCCTCTACTCCTTTATTTTTCAGGCATGTCCATGACGCAGCGGAAGCCCACCTTGCGGTTCCGGTAGTCCGGCCGCTGCCAGTGGCGGTACGTGACCTTGGCCTGCTCGGGCCCGTACTCCTCGAGCAGCCAGCCGCCCCGCAGCACCTTCCTCCGCTCGTCGAACTCGCCGGGATCCGCCTGGCTCCAGGAATACCTTACGAACGAGCTGGCGGTCCACTCAATCACGCCCGAGCCGAGGCCGTCGATCCCGAGGTAGCTCTTGCCGCCGTCCTTCTGATACTTGGAGCCCCAGGGGTAGAGCCGCCGGCCCGCCGGGTCGAAGCCGGCCGCCCGCTCCCATTCCGTCTCCTTCGGGACCCGCTTCTGCCGCCAGCGCGCGTACGCCGTGGCGTCCCAGAAGTCGACCCCGACGACCGAATCCTGCCCCTTCTGGCCGTCCCAGTCCTCCGGGAAGTGCTTCTTGTTCGGCGGCTCCTCCTTGGGACAGGCCGGCGTGTGGCCGAAGCTGTCCAGCACCGCCAGGAACTCCGCGTACTGCGCGACCGTGACTTCGTGATCGTCCATGTAGAACGCGGACGTCTCGACTTCCCCTGCGGGAGATTCGACCGCGCGGCCGCCGCCCATCATGAACTTTCCCGCGGGCACGTAGACCATGCCGGGGGGCGCCGAGAGGGCCTGCCCGACGATTTCGCGGCCCCGCTTGAGCTCCTCCTGCGGCAGGCCGTGGAAGCGCGGCTCGGAGGCCCGGTCGTAGACCGACTTCGCCTCCGCCCAGACGGCCCGGAGAAGCAGCTGGCGGCCCTGCTCGAGGAGTTCGTCGTATTCCCGGCGCGTCTCCTTCGCAGTCATTTCCGCGACGAGCCGGATCTCCTTCTCGATGCGGTCGATCTCCGTCTCGATCGTCGCCGCCTGGCCCTTCGGGTTCGTCGCCAGGTCCTTGTAGAGCTCCAGCGCCTTGGGCCAGTTCTTGAGCGTCCGGGCCGTCACGGCGTCGGAGAACTTGGCGCAGAACTTCTGCCGCGCGACGGCCTCGTCCTTCTCGGACTCGTCGGCGAAGGTGACGGCGCGCTTCCAGTCGTCGGCCGCCTTGGACCAGTTCCCACCCTCGTTCTTCTCCGCGCTCTTGCGCCAGCGCCGGAACGAGGTGGTGCGGATCAGGTTCTGCAGCTGCCCGTCGTCCTTGTACTGCCGCGCCGCCTCATAGTGGAGAAGCTTGGCCTCCTCCTCCTGCTCCGCGTCGCCCTTCTGGATCAGCTCCCGGGCGCGGGCCTCGAGCTTCCTCTCGGTGACGTCCTTCGCGCCCTTCCGCTCGGCTTCCTCGAGCAGCATGTAGGCCTTCGACCACTGCTGCGCCCCCAGGGCCTCGAAGCCCCGCTGCTTGAGATCTTCCAGCATCGCGGCCTCGGACGAGCCCTTCGGCGGCTCCGGGGGAGGCGGCGGAGGGTCCGGCGGCTTCACGGGCGTCTCTCCGGAAGGAGGAGGCGGAGTCGGCTGCGGCTGCGGCTGGGGCTGATGCGCGAGCGGCGGTGACTCCTTCGGCGCCCCGTCGGCGGACAGGGTGCGCACCAGGAAGTACCCGCCGGCGCCGATCAGCATCAGCCCCGCGACGAGGCTGAGCACGAGCGGCACGCTCGACTTCTTGACCGGCGGCGCCTTGATCGTGGACGGCCGCTTCTCGGTGACGATTTCCTTCTCGGAGAGCCGCAGCGTCTCGTTGTAGAGCGTCGACTTCTCGCTCGGCGTGACGCCGTCCTGGACCGCGCGGACCGCCGACACCAGCGCCTCGGGCGTCGCGAAGCGCGCCTGCGGGTCCTTCTGCATGAGCCGGAGGATGATCTTCTCGACGTCCTCGGGGATGTTCGGGTTGATCGAGCGCGGCGGGGCGGGCTGCTTGTGGACGTGCTGGTACATGATCGCCGTCGCGCCCTCGCCCACGAAGGGCGGCTGGCCGGCGGCGAGCTCGTAAAGCACCACGCCCAGGGAGTAGAGGTCGCTGCGGATGTCGCAGGCGCCGCCCGTAGCCTGCTCGGGGGACATGTACTTCGCGGTGCCCATGATGACCTCGGACTCGGTGAGGTCCGACTCCGGGTTCTTGGCGAGGCCGAAGTCCATGACCTTGGTCTGGCCGCCTTCCTTCGTAAGGAGGATGTTCGACGGCTTGATGTCGCGGTGGATGATGCGGTGGCGCCAGGCCGCCTGCAGGGCCAGCCCCACCGCCTCGCCGACCTTCAGGACCTCCTCGATGCTGAACTTGTGGCCCTTCCGGACCATGGAGGCGTAGTCGTCGCCCTCCACGTACTCCATCGCGTAGAAGTGGTGCCCCTCGGCCTCGCCGGCACCGAAGATCTGCACCACGTGGTTGTCGACCAGGCGGGCCAGCAGCGCGGCCTCGCGATGGAAGCGCTTGACGAACTCCGGGTTGGAGGTCAGGTCCTGCTTGAGGATCTTGATGGCGGAGGGCCGGTCCAGCGAGATCTGGCGGCCCATGTACACCGCGCCCATGCCCCCACGGCCGAGGAGACGCTCGAAGTTGATTTCGAAGTCGCCCCAGGTCTTCAAGGCCATGGAATGCTCGCGACGTTCAGGAAACCTTCAGACACACGCGGATTGGGCCGGAGAAATTATACAGAAGCCCCGTGCAAATCACCAGAATGGGTGAATTCACGCCGGGGGAGGCTCGGACGGGCGCCGCTGCGTGGCCCCCATGGCGAAGAGCAGCCCGCCCGGGATGGACACCAGGATCAGGCTGAGCTTGTAAAGGACGGACAGCGCGATCGCCTGGTTCGGGTCGATGCCCCCGAAGGTCCCGAAGGTCTGCTCGTAGATGAACTCCTGCACGCCCCAGCCCCCCATCGAGATCGGCAGCGCCGTCACGATGAAGATGATGGGCTCGAAGATGAAGAACATCCAGAGCCCGATCCCCGGGATGCCCATCGCGCGGGCCAGCCCGTAGATGATCAGGATGCCCAGCGCCTGCGCCACGAGCGACAGCCCCGCCGCCTGCGAGACCAGCGCCTTCTTCTCCTGCGCGGCCCGGAAGACCCCGTCCAGCTCCGCGATGGTCTTCTTGAACGGCAGGACTTCCAGGATCTTCCGGAACAGCGGGCTGAAGTAGAGCGCGTATCCCACGATCATCGCGCCCAGCAGCCCGTAGATGAGGTAGGCCAGGCGCTTGTCGGTGAAGCGGCTCACGTACGGGGTCAGGCAGGCCGAGCCGAGGACGATCATGACCGCCAGGCCGATGATCCGGTCCAGGATCACGGTCGCCGCGATCGCGGCCTTGCGCTCCTCGCCGGACGACGCCAGGATCGCCTTGGTCAGGTCGCCCCCCACTGCGCCCGGCAGGAAGTTGTTGAAGAAGGCCCCCGCGTAGGTGACGAAGAAGATCTGCCCGAGGCGCGCCTTGAAGCCGTGGCCTCGTAGAAGCAGCCACCAGCGCAGCGCCAGCAGGAAGAAGGGCACCAGGATGGCGACCATCATGGCGCCGAAGAGCGGCTTGTTGGTGTGGTCAAAGAGGGACAGGAAGCCCTCCCGCTTCTTCGCGTCCTCGGCGCTCGACTGCTGGCCGTTCGCCCACTCGATCCGGACTTCCTGATCGGAGGCGCGGTGGACGGCGCGGACCTGGTCGAGCGGGTACGTCGCCACCTTCCCGCCGGCCTCCTTCACCGCCCAGTAGTCGTCCCAGCGGATCATCCGGACCACGACGATGCCCGCCACGACGGTCACGCCGACGCGGAGCAGGTTGAGGACCCAACGGCGGGCGCTAGGGGACACCGCGCACCCGCGTGCGGGCGTCGTGGATGCCGTCGATCTGCGATGCGTACTGCGCAAGCACCCGGCGCGCGAGGTCCGTCGCGTCCACGCCCAGATCCTTGAGGGCCCGCGTCTCCACGTCCACGTCCAGCGCCCGCTCGATGTTGATGCCGAAGTGGATCTTCGAGGACACCGGCGTCAGCGTCGCGATCGAGATCGACAGCTTTCCCGGCCCGAGGAAGAGGTCGTCGCCGTCGCGCCGAACCTCCCCGCCCAGTTCGTCGCGCACGATCGCGGCCAGGAGCCGCTGCCGAAGCACCGCCTTCTCGAGATCCAGGTCGAAGTGCTCCCCGATGAAGTGCAGCATGAGCGGGCTGGCGATCCGGGACTTCCGCCGCACGTCCTCGAGGTCGACCATGTTCGTGAAGGGGATCTCGCAGCCGCCCTGGAAGGCGACGAGCGAATCGCCCTGCACTCCGAAGGTTCGGTAGGCCCAGAGGGAGTGGATCTGCGTGCCGTCGTAGTCGACGCGCACCGCGACCAGGTGCGTCTTCATTTGACGACCTTGGCCCAGTCGTCCCGGGTCTGGGGCACGTCCGAGCGTTTGGTCCGCTCGCTCAGCAGCCGGTGGGCCATGTAGGACACGCTGGGGTCCTTGTCGGCGACGGCCTCGACCATCGCGCGCCCCGCCGACGCGTTCGCCGGGAACTGCGCGAGCGCCTTGAGGGCGGAGCGACGCACGCCGGTGTCGGGGTCCTTGAGGGTCTCGATGAGCCCCGGCACGCCTTCCTCATTCTGGATCCGCGCGATCGCGGCGCAGGCGGACTGCTTGACCATGGGGTGCTTGTGCTTCAGCTTCGGCACGAAGTGTTGGAGCAGATCGGGGCGGCCCTGATCGGCGAGCACCTCGATGGCGCCGACCACCACGAGGTAGTGCGGGTCTTCCAGGAGCCCGACGAGTTCCTTCGCGGCCGCCGCGTCCGTGCGGCCGATCAGTTCCCTCTCCCCCAGGAACTTCTCGTAGGGGTCGTCGCTCTTGGTGTTGGGGACGGGCCCGCCGCAGGACGCCAGAAGCAAGAGCGCGAGCCAGAAAGACGATCGCATGATGGGCCGTATTATAGGGGCGTCCGGACGTTTGGCAACAGAGCTCTGTCAGCGGATATTGCCCGCCACCCAGCTCCGCGCCGCCTCCGCGATCGCGGCGGCCAGCTCCTGCTGCTTCGAGGAGCGCGCGAGCTGCCGCTCGACCTCCCGGTTGGACACGAATTCCAGCTCCACCAGCGCCGCCGGGCAGTGCGTCCCCTTGAGGACACGCAGGTTGTGCTCGTCCTTCGTCCCCCGGTCCTGGTTCTGGCCCCAGACGTCCTTGAGCTCCTCCCGCAGGAGCTCCGCCAGGGCGCGACTCTTCGTGTCCCGCGCGCCGTTGCAGCGGGGCACCCAGACCTCGAAGCCGCGCGGGCCGGGCGTCGCGACGTAGTTCGTGTGGATCGAGAGGAAAAGGTCGGGCCGGGCGCCGTTGACGATGTCGACGCGCGCGTCGAGGTCGTCGTCGACGTGGTTCGCGAAGTTCACGTCCGCGGTCCGCGTCATCGTCACGCGCGCGCCCCAGGACTCGAGGATCTTCTGGAGGAAGAGCGACACGCCCAGGTTGATGTCCTTCTCCATCAGGCCGGTCGAGCCCTTGCCGCCCGTGTGGACGCCGCCGTGGCCGGCGTCGATCGCGATCTTGACCCCCGCCAGCGCGCCCTTGCGGGGATTCGGCTCCGGCGCCGGCGCGGGCGCGGCGGGCCTGGGCGCCGTCACGAGGGGAGTCGCCCTCTTGAGCGGCGCGGTCTCGATCAGCCGCGAGAGCTCGGGCGGCAGCTTGATCCGGCCGTCCACGATCGTCACCGGCGTCATCAGCGTCATCGGCATGCCGTTGACGAGTGCGGACTTGAACTCGGGGGCGAAGACGAGGGTCATCGAGCCGTTGCGCACCGTGTGACGCCCCGTGGCCGCGTCGCAGGACCACTGGATGTCCAGGCGCCTGGCGAGATCGTCGAGGTCGCCGATGCCGGACAGGAACAGCAGGCAGGCCGTGAGTGTGACCACGTCTCCCCCTCTCTCTCAACCCTCCGGCGGCGTCCGGCCGCCGGGCTTACTTCTCCGCCTCTTCCTTCGTCGTCAGGCGGATCGAAAACAGGTCCTTCGGTCCGCCCACGCGGAGGATGGACCGGTCGGGCGCGTAGTAGTACGTCATGTTCTTGCGACGGCCTACGTAGGCCTGCACCAGGATGCACTCGCGCGAGCGGCCGTCGATCTCGAGCGTCTCGGCCCCGCCCACGTCGATCACCTCGACGCCCCAGTCCTCGGAGTACGGCGAGAGCGTCTTCAGCAGGTAGTTGCCCTTGCCGGCGCCCACCAGCACCGTGCGGAGGCATTCGGCGATGTCGGTCAGCAGGACGCCGTCCTCGACGCTGAAGCTGCGCTCCTCTTTCACCCCGTTGATTTCGCGCGACACCTTGACCTGCCCGCCCTGGTTGACGGCGGACGCGCGGAAGGTCCACTTCTGCTTCGGGTTGACCTTCGTCTCCTCGGTGTCGACCTTCTGGACGCGGCCGTCCGGTGAGAAGGAGCCTTTGACGACCGTCGTGTCGGTGTTCCCGTCGCCGAAGTCGTTGCGCACCTCGGTATCGAACGAGTACAGGCCTTCCGACTCGGTCATCTTGAAGCGCATGCGCCCGACCTTCTTGCCGTTGCTGAGCAGCACCGAATACCAGCGCTCGCCCAGCAGGGCCGGGTCGATCTTGGCGTTGCGGATGAGCGCCGTCGTCCGGGTGTCGGAGGCCTTCTCCTCCGTCGAGAGCGGCATCGGGACGATCTCGAAGGTCGCCAGGGACGATTCAACCAGGGGCCGGAGCTTCTCGCCCGTCTCCGACGGAAAGATCGCGTCGAAGAGGAAGAACTCGATGTTGCTCCGATGGACCACGGTCTTGGAAATGAGCTTGTCGTTGAACTGGAACGTGACCCGGAAGGCACGCTTCCCCGCGAGGGTCAAGTCCTTCTCCTCCAGGATCTTGGCGCCGGGGTATTTCTCCTTGAGATTCTCCTTCGCCTGGATCTTGAAGCTGTCCATCATCGTGGGGTTCGACGTGAACAGGTGGGTGATCAGGAACTCCGCGGGGACGTTCAGTTCCCCCGGCTGGGTGTAGCGGACGAGCGTCGGGCCGGCGCCCACGTGGCGGATCCAGCCGCTGGGAGGGCGGAACGCGAACTCATGATCCGGGGCGCTGACGCGGCTGCCCAGATCCTGAGGGGATAGTGCGAGAAGGAAGATCCCCCAAGCTCTCCACATAAGTACCCATATTATGTACCGACTCCCCCGGGTTGTCAAGGCGGGGTCCCTTACTGGCCGCGCACCTCGAAGTCCTGCGGAGGCACGATCACCCGGCGATCGGGCGTGTAGTACTCGTACGCCACCGAGCGCGGCAGCGACACCTTCAACGGATAGCGCGGCTTCAGGGCGTAGCTGAACGTCGCGCCCTTCCCCGGCAGGTAGAAGATCAGCGTCCGCCCGGTCTGCGTGTACTTGTCGATGACGCGCTGGCGAACCAGATCCTCCAGGACGCTCGTGTCCACCGTGCAGCCCGGCGGGATCGCGACCTCCGCCATCATGGCGAAGGCGTCCGCGGCGACCTTCACGGTGCAGGTCACCGTCTCGCCGACCTTGAGCTCCGTCCGGTCGTAGCTGACGTTCAGGTTCAGCCCGTCGACGCCCCGGACCAGGTCGTCCGAGCCCCAGGGGACGTAGTAGCGGCCGGCGATCTGGACGTTCAGTCGCCGCGACGCATCCAGCACGATCTCGTTGGCGCCCTTGACCAGGTACGGAGAGATGTCGACCGACTGGGCGACGTCGCTCTCCACGAAGGCGTTCGCGATGTCCTTGCCGTTGACGATGAGCCGGGCGCCCGTCTTGTCACGGGCCGTCCCGCCGCCCGTCGCCGCCAGGGCCCGGAGGGCCAGGACGGTGGGCTGCGTCGATCCCCAGGCGCCCCACGGATCGCGGGCCCGGACGAGCCAGGCCGCCCCTTCGTCCGCCAGGCCCGGTGCGTGGTTCGCCAGCGCGATCACGGCGAGCGCCGTGGTCTCCAGGTCCGCCGCGCCGTCCCGCGCGCGGGTCCACGACTGGATCCGGGTGCTCCAGTGGCCGTCCTTCCCCATCTTCGCCAGGCGGTCGAGGTTCGTCCGGTTCGGGAACGCGTTGGCGATCAGGGCCGCGGCGTAGGCGTCGGCCGCGTCGAACTGGCGCAGGAACTCCTCCGCCCGGCCGAGCGCCCGCGTGTCGTCCCGCCCCGCCCGCCTCAGCGCCCACGCGACGTATGCAGTGGACGGGATCGCAGCGTCGGAGAGCCGCGACCAGGTCGACCCGTGGTCGTGACCGCTCCAGCGCCCCTGCGGATCCTGGCGGTTCTCGAGCCACGCGATGGTCCGGTCGAGCACCTGGCGGTCGTAGGGGTACACCTTCGCCAGATCGGCGAGGAACATCGTGCCATACGCCGTCAGGACCAGGTTGGACTCGCGGCCCGGGTACCAGCCGAAGCCGCCCCCGTTCGCCTCGAACGAGAGGATCTTCTGCACCGCGATCGAGTGGACCTCGTTCAGCTTCGCCTCGGTTTCCTTGCTGAGCTGCCCCGACTCCTTGAGGTAGGCGTGCAGCGCGACGTTGGGGTAGGCCGACGACAGCGTCTGCTCGAAGCAGCCGCTCGGCATGCGGATCATCCCTTCGAGTCCGGTGACCAGGTCGCTCATCCCGGGCGTGATCCGGACGAAGAGGACCGACGCCCCGTCGATGGCGCGATCCGGGATCTCGACCTTGAAGGAGCGGCGGCCGTTGAGGCGCTCGCTCACGCTGACGGGGATCTCGCGCCCCTTCTCCATCACCTCGACCGAGCGCTTGATCGCGTCCTTCACCTTGCCTTCGGCCAGGACCGTGAGCGACTTCCGTCCGTGTTCCTTCACCTTGAGGCCGAAGTAGACGACGCTCACTTCGCCCGGCTTGAGCGCGATCGACTTCGACGCCTCGTCCAGGAGCTCGAACCAGGACTCGCCCTGGACCTTGACCTCGACGGTCTGCGCCTCCTTGAGGTAGTTGTAGACCGCGACGGGGACGTGGACGCGGTCGCCCTTTGTCAGCGCGACCGGGAAGTCGATGTCGACGAAGAAGTCCTGGAAGACGCGCAGGTTGGCCTGCTCGTAGCCGAGCGCGCCGTGGCGCGAGACCGCGTTCGCGAGCATGCGCCAGCTCGTGATCGAGTCGGCGGCCGGGAGCGTGACCCGCGCGCGCCCCTGGGCGTCGGTGATCAGCTGCGGCTGCCAGAAGAGCGTCTCCGGGAAGTACTCGCGGACCCGGGCGGGCGCGGCCTTCTCCCCGACGACCGGCAGGACGATCGCCGGCTCTTCCTTGGGGACTCCCGGCCGCTCGAAGACCTCCCGCGGGCGCTCAATCTCCGGAAGCCGTCGCATCATCAACATGTCCTCTTCCGCAACCGGTGCGGACCTCGGTGCCGAAAGTACGACCGGGTCCGAAGCCTCGTGCATCATCCTCCAAACCCGGACGGGGGACTTCTCGGTCGCGGCGAAGAACAGGAACATGCCCAGCGCCGTGAACACGACGGCAGCGAGAATCGCCATGCCCGAGAATTTTGCCGTCGCGAGCATCCGGAGGAAGGCCACGATCAGGTACCCGCCCAGGACGACGCCCGCCAAGACGAACGCTCCCACGAAGAGGCCCATGATCCGCTCGTTCCACTCCGACACGAAGCGATCCATCTCCCGGAAGCGCTCCACGTAGTTGTTCTGCGCCAGCATCGGGACCCGTTCGCCGCGGCCGTTGCCGCTGACGAAGCCTTGTGCGTTGGGGGCGCGGTCCTGGTAGATCGCCGTCGCCTCGGCCTTCAGGAAGCCGCGCGTGTCGATCAACTCCGGCGCCAGCGACAGCCAGGCTTTCTCGCTCGCGATCTTGGACTCGACCAGGCCGAAGAGCGCCTCGTCCACGACCGAGAGGCCGAGCGCCGCCTGCACCGGCTTGCCGTCCTTGTCCAGCACCTCGAAATCGACCGGCATCTCCTCGCCCGGCCGGAACGTCTCCTTCGCCGCATGCGGACGGATCCGCAGCCCCTCCGGAAGATTCACGTAGGCCACCCGCGCGATCGGACGCGACGTGTGGCGGGTGTAGGCCAGCACCTGCACGGTCCCGAAGAGGTCCGGCGGCAGATCGACCGCGACCTCGTTTTTTTCGATCACTTTGGCGAGCAGCAGCTGACCGCCCTTCACCACGTCGACGTAGACCGGCTCGCTCGGCTTGCCGAGCAGTTTCACGATCATGGTCTCGCCGCCCTTGTAGGTCGGCTTGTCGAGCCGGATCAGGAAGTCGACCGGCGCGTTGTCGCCGAGCCGCTCCAGAACGGCCGTCTCGTTGCCGGCCTTGTCGCGCGCCCATTCCAGCCGGGGCTCCGCATCGACGGACGTGAGTTTCGCGACGCCCAGGTCGTCCGTCGTGAGGTCCTGCCGGACCCCGTTGACGGAAACGCGCAGGTCCGCCTTGACCGGGCGGCCGTCCGGTGCCGAGACGATCAGGTAGAACGTGTTCGACGCGCCGCGGAGGACGCTGCCGCCCTCGGGATACAGCACGACCTTGAGCGGCTCGCGGGACACGATGACCGCCGCGCTCTTCGTCTCCTTGTGGTCGGCCGTGTCGGTGACCGTGACCTCGACCGGCACCATCCCGTCGCCCTGCGCGGGTACCTGGAACTCCCAGGTCCCGTCCTCGCGGAGCTCGCCGCTGACCAGTTCGCGCGCCAGGCGCGCCTGCACGCGGCCGCGCACCGGCTTGCCGAAGAAGTACGTCGCCCTCACGGTCGCCCGCACCAGGTCGCCGGGGCGGTAGCTCTCCTTCCCCGGCTCGAGCTCGAGCTTGAACTTCGGCAGCGCGTACTTCGCCACCTCGAGCGTCCGCTCCTGCCGGAGCCCGGACGCCGTCACGCTCGCCTTGTAGGTCCCGAGGTTCAGCTCGTCGGCCAGCGTCAGGTCCGCCGAGGCGATGCCGAACTCCGACAGCGCGACCTTCTTCGAGAAGACCCGGTTGCCCTTCGAGTCGGCGACTTCGAACTCCACGTCGCCGGCGCGGGGCTTGAGCGTGAACGCATTGAGGGCCAGCGCGCGCAGGTGAATCGTCTGCCCCGGCTGGTACATCGGCTTGTCGCTGCTCAGCATCAGGCGGTACTCGCGCTGGACGCTGACCTCCTGCTCCAGCGTGTCGCCGCCGACGCTGCTGTCGACGACCACCTTGAGCGGGTAACGGCCGTCCGCGAGATCCGGGACGCGGAAGAATCCATCGATCGACCCCGCGCCGTTGGTCACGAACTCGCCGACCGACGTCCCGGCGAGGAACACCTTGACGGCCGCGTGCGGCACGGGGGCGTAGGTCCTCGCGTCCGTGACGAACACGCGCAGCGCGCCCATCGAATCGGCGTGGAAGCGCGAGCCGCCGTGGAGGGCCACCTGCAGGGGCGGCGTCGTGCGGGTGTTGACGTAGAGCGAGCCCAGCCCGAGCGCGATGAAGAAGGACGCCGCGACGGAGAAGACGACCCGCATCCAGGGACGGCTCCTCCGGCCGGCGGCCTGAACCACGCGGCGCGTGAAGCCCTTGGCCGGCCGGGCGGCCGCCAGGGCGCCGCGGATCTCCTCGTCGCAGGCCTTCATCTCGGCGAGCAGCGCGTCGCACTTCCCGCACTCGCCGACGTGCCGCTGGATTTCCTCGGCCTCGGAGGGCTCGAGCTCCCCGTCCAGGAGCCAGGACAGCCGGGACCGCACCTGTTCGCATGTCATGACCGCACCTCCGCACGCAGCTTGTCCCGGACGATGTCTCGGATGCGGGAGAGCTTTTCTCCGACCGCGCTGGCGGTGGAGCCCGTCTCGCGAGCGATCTGCGAGTAGCTGAGCCCCCGCACGTAGCGAAGGATCATGATCTCGCGGTGCTCGTCCTTGAGCCCCCGGATGACGTCCATCACGCGCACGCTGCGGTCCTCCTTCGACTCGGCCGCCGGCCGTTCCGGGAGCTCCTGCGCCGCGCCCTCGGCCAGCCCGAGCACCGGCTCGCGCTTTCGCCGGCGGATCCAGTCGATCGCGGTGAACTTCGCGATCGAATAGAGCCACGTCTTGAGCCGCGCGGGCTCCCGCATCTCGTCCACCGACCGGTAGGCCTTGAGGAACGCCTCCTGCGCGAGGTCCTCGGCCAGCGAGGAGTCCTTGCAGAAGGAGAGCGCCACGCAATACACCATGTGCTGGTGCTCGCGGACCAGGCGCTCAAACGCACGGGCGTCCATCTCTCAGGCCACCGGTTTCCTGAACCTTTGTCGAAGGGGCAAACGGAATATTAGACGAAAAGTTCGATGGCGGAGTGCCGGAGCGTCGGGGCTCCGCACGATTCCAATTGTGAAGCGTCCGGATTTTTTTCTTTGAACACGACCCGAACCGTTCTATAGTGACCAAAAGGGCTCGGCGAGCGAGGGCGAGACGTTTGCCGGGAGATCGGGGAGTAAGAGGATGCTGTCGGAAGCCGAACGGCTGCTGGCTCAAATCGCGGTTCAGAGGCGCTACCTCACGGGGACGCAGCTCTGCGTCTGCGTCGAGACCCGCCGCAGCTCCGCCGACTCCCTGGAGAAGATCTTCGTCGACCAGGGCTTCCTCACCCCCGAAGAGGTCGAGGAACTCGTCCGCATCTCCAAGCAGTCCCCGGCGCCCGCCCCGATGCTCGGCGACCTCCTGCGGGAGCGCGGCCTGGCCTCGGAGCACGAGATCCACGAAGCCTCGGCCCTCAAGGCCCGATTGGCGACCCAGAACATCCACCGCTACCTGGGCGAGATCCTCGTGGAGCGCCAGGTGATCTCCGCCGGCCAGGTCAGCGAACTTCTCGCGCAGCAGGGCAAGCACGGCATCGAATGCCGCAGCTGCGGCTACCGCTTCAACGCCATCCACGACCAGGGCTACGCCTGTCCCGAGTGCGGCCGCGCCATCGAGCGGCAGCAGGAGCCGCCCCCGGCGCCGCCCCTGCCCCTGACGATCCGCGAAGAAGTCGGCAGCGGCCCCACCGGGACCGTGCTTCGCGCCTTCGACGAAACGCTGCGCCAGGAAGTCGCGCTCAAGATCCTCAAGCCCGATCGCACGCCGGGAGACCTCGCCCGCCGCGCCGCGTCGATCCGGCATCCCAACATCGCCCGCACCCTGGAGTTCGACAGCTGGAACGGCGCGCCCTGCATCCTGAGCGAGTTCGTCGAGGGCGTCCCGCTCTACGACCACGTCGTCGGCAACGTGCGGCTCCTGCCGGAAGACGCCATCCCGATCCTCAAGCAGATCGCCGCCGCGCTCGGCGCCGCGCACACCTGCAAGGTGTTCCACGGCAACCTGAAGGCACGCAACGTGATCGTCACCGAGTTCCGCGAGGTCAAGGTCACCGACTTCGGGCTGGCCCCGCCCCCGACCTTGCCCCCGTCCGCGGACCTCAGCCTCTACCTCGCCCCCGAACGGCTCCGCGGCGGCCCCAGCGCCGCGGCCGACCTCTACGCCTGCGGCGTGCTCTGGTACTTCATGCTGACCGGCAACCAGCCGTTCACCGCGCCCACGATCCCCGAGATCCGCCGGCGCCACACGACGGCGCGGCCCGTGCCCATCAAGGCCCGGGTCAAGGCGCTCCCCTTCGGCTTCGACGCCATCTTCATCAAGCTCACCTACAAGGAACCCGCCCTCCGCTACCGCACGGCCGCGGCGCTGATCGACGATCTCGACCGGCTGGAGAACGGCGATGTCCCGCTCGCCGAACGCGAACTCCGCAAAAACCGTTCACATTAACTTGAATCGGCAACCCGCGGCGGGGTACCATCGAGCACGATGCATCGCAGTATCCGGCTGGACTGTGATGGACGGACGACCGGGGAAATCCTCGAACGGCTGACGCGGGAGATCGAAGGTCCCGGCGACGTTCCCCGGCTGGTCCTCCATATCGAGAATGCCGGGCGGATCAACGACTCGTTGTGCCGCCTCATCCGGCAGCTCCTGGCCCTCGTCCACGAACACGAGGTCAAGGTCTCGATCGTCGACCCCACGGGCTGCACCGCGGTCCTCTGGGAGGCGCTCGGCGGCAGCGTTCACGTCGAGGTCTGCAGCAACGATGCCGAAATCTCCGAGCCGATGGACCTCCTGGTGGTCGAGGACACCCCCGACAGCCTCCAATTCCTGAAGGAGCTGCTCGAGACCGCCGGCCACCGCGTCACGACCGCCGTCACGGGAGGCGAGGCGGTCCGCGCCTGCGCGTCCCGCCGCTTCGACATGGTCCTGCTCGACCTCATCCTGCCGGACCTGGACGGCCTGAAGGTCGCCGAAGCGATCCGCGAATCGGGGACGCCCGTCATCGCCATGTCCGCCTACATGGACCGCTGGAGCGACGAAGACCTGGGACGCGCCGGCTTCCGCAAACGGCTCCGCAAGCCGTTCAAATCCACGGAGCTTCTGTCCGCGCTCAAAGGCTAAGTCGCAGCGTCTCATATATAATTCCGGATGATGAACCTCCGCCCGGCCGCGCTGTGGCTCCTGCTCGCGTCCGGGACTCTAGGCCACGCGGCCCAGGAGCCGCAGGGCCGACCCGTCGCCACCCCGCCGGAACTGGGCGCCACCGTTCAGTTCGCCCCCGGCGGCGACCTCTGCGGGCCCTGGCAGGCCTTCTCGGTCGAACTCGACAGCCGCGCGACCAGGGACCTCGAGCTCCTCATCCGCATCGAGGACGATGCCTTCTCGGGCGTCGCGCTCCGGCGCGAGCGGCTCTCGCCCGGCGGACGCAAGCGCGTCTTCCTCTATTCCCCAGGCTGGGGCTACCCGCGCTCCCTGCCGCCCCGCTATCGCATCAGCGACCCGTCGGGCCGCGAACTGGCGGCGGGCCTCATCCCGGTCACGCCGCGCGGGTACGTGCCGAACCAGTACCAGATCGGGCTCTTCACCCGCATCGCCGCCACGGAGGAAGACTTCGGAATCCCGTCGAGCATCAACGGTCTCGAGGTGCGCCTCGCCCGCATCGGCGCGGAGACGCTGCCGGACCGCTGGGCGGGCCTCGCGGCCCTCGACCTGCTGATCCTTCACGACGCGCCGCTCGACGAGCTCACGGGCGACCAAACCCAGGCCCTCGCGGACTACGTCCGGCAGGGCGGCTCGATCCTGCTCTCCCCCGGCCCCACGAAGGGCTGGCTGACCCACCCCACGATTGCGTCGTTCGCGCCGTTGCGCGTCGGCCCTGCCGCCACGCAGACCACGGCCCCCGGCCTCAACCAGGCTTACGGCAGGTTCCGGGGCGCGGAGCCGTTCCTGGCGCACCCGCTCCTCAACGGCCAGCCGTTCAATGCCGCGACCGGGCAGGACCTGGTGCGCCTGCCGTCGGGCTTCGGCCGCGTCTACGCGACCGGCTTCGACCTGCGCCGCGCGCCCTTCGACACCTGGGCCGGACGCCGCGCCCTCTGGACCGAGGTGCTGACCGCCTCGCCCCGCTGGCACCAGGAATCCCGCAGCTCCTTCCCCTGCGCGGCGACCTCGCGGCAGCGCTTCGAGCTGTTCCTGGCGATGTCGCGGCTGATCAACCCCTACCCGTCCTTCGGGCTCATCCTGGCGCTCGCGGCGGTCTTCCTTGCCGCCGTCGGCCCCCTCAACTACTTCCTCCTTTGGAAGCTCCGCCGGACCCTTCTCCTCGTCGTCACCGTGCCGGCGATCTCCATCGCCTTCCTGGCGTTCATCATCGTCCTCGGCTACGTCCTCAAGGGGACCACGACCGTCGTCCACTCCGCCCGGCTGCTCTCCACGCAGTCGGGCCTCGACTGCGCGCGGGAGATCCAGCTCTACTCCCTCTTCTCGCCCTCGACGCGGACCTACGACGTCACCTGCGAGCCGGGCACCTTCGGCGAGCCTCCGGCGCGCTGGAGCCACGGCGACGACCGCTCCTTCACGCGCCAGGACTCGTTGAGCACCCTGACTTGCGAGACGGGCGCCGGCCTTTCCCTGCGCGGCCTCGGCAGCGGCCAGTGGCAGAGCTGGGACCTGGAGACGCGCTCGCTCGGCACGCTGGGCAAGGGCGTCCGCTTCGAGGTCGACGGCGCCGGCCTGCACGTGGAGAACGATTCCGCCCGCCTTATCGAGCGCGGCATCTTCGTCCAGACCGGCCGCGAGACCTGCGTCGTCTCCTTCGGCGAAATCGCGCCCGGCGGACGCGCCGAGGCGGTGATCGTGCCCGGTCCCAACGACCCCGTGAAGGCGCTGGGCTTCGAAGCGGACACGCTCGGCGACCGGATCCTGCGGCCCTGGTTCTCCATGACGGTCCGGCCGCCCCGCATCGGCGAAAGCGCCGAGCCGACGAAGCGCTTCCTGGTCTGCGTGCTGCGGGACGATCGCCGGCCCGTCCAGGTCGACGCCCGCATCTCGGACCGCAGCCGATCCCTGACCCTGCTCCACGTGGCGGAGGCGCCGTGATCGAAGTCGAGAACCTCACCAAGAACTACGAGGGCCACTGGGCCGTCCGCGGGGTCAGCTTCTCGGTCGGCGAGGGCGACATCTTCGGCTTCATCGGGCCGAACGGCGCCGGGAAGACGACCTCGATCCGCATCATCAGCACGCTCCTGGACCCGACCTCGGGCAGCGTGCGCGTCGGCGGCCGCAGCGTGACGGGAGAGGCCGAGGCGGTGCGGCGGCTGATCGGGTTCATGCCCGACAACTTCGGCGTCTACGAGCGCATCACCGTCTGGGAGTACCTGGACTTCTTCGCCGCCGCCTACGGGATCGACCGCCGCTCGCGCGCCGCCGCCATCGAGGGCATCATGGAGCTCACCGACCTCGCCGAGCTCCGCGATCGGCTCACGGGTGGACTCTCCAAGGGCATGCGGCAGCGGCTCTGCCTCGCGAAGACGCTCGTGCACGACCCCAAGGTCCTCATCCTGGACGAGCCTGCGAACGGGCTCGACCCGCGGGCGCGCATCGAGTTCCGCGCGCTCCTCAAGGAGCTCCGCTCGATGGGCAAGACCATCCTGATCTCCTCGCACATCCTGACGGAGCTCTCGGACATCTGCACATCCGTCGCAATCCTCGAGAAGGGGAAGGTCGTGGCCTCGGGCTCGATCGACTCGATCAAGAAGGCCCTGCAGCCGGGGCTCGCGTTCCGGCTGGAGGTGCTGGGCGGCGGCGAGGCGGCCCGCGGCGCCCTCGAGGGGCTGCCCCACGTCTCCAACGTCCTCGTGGAGGGCGACGCGATCCGCTTCCAGTTCTCCGCCCCGCACCCGGAGGTGGCGGAGCTCGTGCGCGCCCTCGTGGCGAAGGGCGTCGCCATCACGGGCCTGCAGGAGGAGAAGACCGACCTCGAAGGCCTCTTCATGCGGCTGACGAAGGGAGAGGTCTCGTGAACGGAGCGCCCTCGCCCGCCCGGGAGCCGCTGCACGCGCGCGTCGCGGGGCTGCTGGAGCATGCGTTCAATCCCATTATGCTCAAGGAGCTGCGCGCCAGTCTCCGCGGCCTGCGCTTCTTCATCTCCCACATCATCATCCTCTGCCTCTTCGCCGCCGGGCTGCTGATGGCGTTCCTCGCCATGATGCCGTCGCGGCCGGGCGCCTACGGCGACCCCGGCGACCCCTCCGAGGTCGGCCGCAGCGTCTACCTCATCACGCAGTTCCTCCAGCTGGGCGTCGCGTTCCTCGTGGTGCCCGGGCTCGCGGCCACCTCGATCTCCAGCGAGCGCGAGAGCCTGACGCACGAGCTGCTGCTGACGACGACCATGACGGCGCGGCAGATCGTCTGGGGCAAGTTCACGGCGGCGATGACGCAGGCGTTCACGATCTTCGTCTCGATGGTGCCGCTGGTCAGCCTCTGCTTCCTCTTCGGCGGCGTGACGGTCTACCAGATCCTGGCCAACTACGCGTTCCTCTTCGCGCTCTCGACCGTCATGATCGCGTACGCGCTGTCGATGTCGGCGAGCGCCCGGACCACGCAGCGGGCGGTCGGCTCCGTCTACGGGCTGACGCTGCTCGGCGGCCTGGTGCTCTGGGGGCTGGCCGCCGCGCTGCTGCGCACGCCGTGGCTGGCGAGCGTCGCGATGGCCTACGGGTTCGTGGCGCCCGTCGACGCCGCCCGCTGGGGCAACCCGCTCGACCTGGCCGACCGGGTCCTCTACGTGCACCTCGTCCCCGCGTACCTCTGGGTGGCGGCGACGTCGCTCTTCTTCATCAACGCGACCAACCGGCTCAAGCCGCTCTTCGCCAACCGCTCGACCCCGCTGCGCGCGTACTTCCTGACCGTCCTGTTCAGCGCGGGCGGGATCGCGGCGCTGCTCCTGTACCACTCGCTGCCGCCGAGCTCCCCCGCGGACGACCGCTCCTACTCGATGATGGCGTTCGCGATCATCACGCTGGCGGCGTCGCTGCTGGGCGCGCTCTTCGCCTGCGAGGAGCCCTTCCCGTCCCCGCTGTCCGGGACGGGCCCCGCCGCCCGCACGGGCTGGCGCCGGGCGCTGGCGCTGCTGCGCCCCGGCTCCGACTCCGGCGCGGCCTTCACGATCCTCACGGTGGCCCTCTTCCTGCTGGCCGCGTTCGCCGTCTTCCGGCCCTTCGCGCGGGGCTTCGACCGCGGCGCCTGGGCGGGCTGGCCCTCCTGGCTCCCGCTCGCGTGCGCCCTCCTGATGGTCCACTGCTGGACCTTCTTCACCGCGACCTTCGCGCGCTTCCTCGCGGCGCTGCTGCCGGAGCGCCCCATGCTGCTGCGCACCATCCTGGTGCTCACCTGCCTCTTCCTCGCCCTCTTCCCGCTCATCCACTGGGCCATCGCCGAGGCGATCGACCGGGACCCGCTGGACCAGGAGCGCCGCCACGGTCCCGTCACGCTGGCGTTCAGCCCGGTGATGGCGATCCTCTCGTCGCTCGACCTGCGGGCGGGCCGCCGGGAGTTCCCGCTCTTCGCGGGATCGGCGCGAATCCCGGTGGCCGCGGCGTTCGCGATCTTCTCGCTGCTGGGCGGGCTGGTGTTCCTCAAGCTCGGCAGCCGCGCGCGGGCGAAACTGCAGAAGGAGATGGAGGGCGAGCCGGGGACGAAGGTCAGCGAGCGCGCTCCGGCCTGAAGCAGTTCCGGCAGCGCGCCTCGTACTTGTCGGCGTGCCCCACCTCGATGCGCTTGCGCCCCTCGCTGACCCTCTGGCTCCGGCCGGCGGGGCCCCCGCAGACCAGGCAGATCGCGAGGTTCTTCGTCACGTACTCCGCCACCGCCATGAGGCGCGCCATCGACTCGAAGGGCTTGAGCCGGTAGTCCTGGTCGAGGCCCGCGACGATCACGCGGAGCCCCCGGTCGGCGAGGGTCTGACAGACGGAGACGATCTTCCCATCGAAGAAGTGCGCCTCGTCGATCCCGACGACCTGCGTGCCCGGGCGCACCCGGGCGAGGATGTCGGCGGCGTGGCGGACGGGCAGCGAGGGGACGCGGAGCTGGTCGTGCGAGACGAGGTCCTCGCGGGCGTAGCGGATGTCGAGCTTGTGCTTGAAGACCTGGACCTTCTGGCGGGCGATGGCGGCGAGGCGGAGCCGCCGGATGAGTTCCTGGGTCTTGCCCGCGAACATCGATCCGCAGATGACTTCGATCCAGCCGCTGCCGCGAGGGAATTGATGCATGGCCGTCCGGCCCGGAGTATAATCGCCAACTCATGGCCGAGAAAGAGAAAGAAGAGTTCCAGTACGTCGCGCGGAACAAGAAGGCCTTCTTCAACTACGAGATCGTGGAGAAGATGGAGGCGGGCCTCGTCCTCCAGGGCTCGGAGGTGAAGTCGATCCGCAACGGCAAGGTGGCGATCCACGAGGCCTACGCCCGCGTGAAGAACGGCGAGGTGTGGGTGATCGGGATGGATATCTCGCTCTACCCGCAGGCCGGCCCCCACAACAACCACGAGCCCCGCGCGGTGCGGAAGCTGCTCCTGCACCGCCAGGAGATCAAGCGGCTGATCGGCAAGACCCGGGAGAAGGGATTGACCCTGGTGCCGCTCGCGTTGTACTTTAAGAACGGCCTCGCGAAGCTGCAGATCGGGCTGGCGCGGGGCAAGAAGCAGTACGACAAGCGGGAGGCGATCAAAAACCGGGAAGCCGCCCGCGACCTGCATCGCCGCAGCATGAAGTAACGGGGCGACCGCCGGGTCGTCCTTATGGAATAGAAAGCTCTTTCAAAATCGGGGCCCGAACAGGTTTCGACCGGGATGCCGAGACGGTTTGCAGCGCGCCGTGGACGCTCGTTGGCCACGCTAAAAATCGAGCACAAACTATAAATGCCAAGCCGGCATACGCTCTGGCGGCATAACTGCAGCCACGTCGCCTGAATCCTTCCCACTTACGCGAAAGCGGGGGTTCAGGACCGACGTTAACGAGTGGGATATGCGGACACGATAGACCAGCTGGTCGTGAAAGCGAGAAGGCACGTGCTGGGAGGGCCGCCGGGATCCCGTCGATGGGAGTCCGGAGGCCGAGATAAATCGTCGACTACGCGCGTAGGATAGCGGCCGTTGAACCATGCCGGGACGGCGGTTCGATTCCGCCCGGGTCCACTATTCTTGATTCCTGATTCTCTCGTTCGCCACAACCCCCGGAGGTGGCGAACAATGAATCAGCCCTTCTTCACCACGAAGAGGGCGCGGCCCTCCTGCACGGCCAGGCGCATCCGGAAGCCGGATTCGAGGGGGACGCCCTTGCCTGGCGAGCGGGTGATCGATCCTTCCACGTGGCAGGTCAGGCGCCAGACGATCTCGGAGAGCAGCCGCTCCCGATCGTCCTGGCTCAGAGCCTTGAAGGCCTCCAGGGAGCCGTCGGAGATGTAGGTCTCGTCCGCCGAGATCTGCTTCACGCGGGAGCGCCGCTGGGTCTCGTCGGGGTCCGGCGCCGTCTCCTTGCCGCCCAGGATCCGGCGGAGGTGCTCGAGGTCCTGCGGGCTCAGGACGTCGCGGAGGCGGCGCATCCCCTCACTTTAGAATGCCGGGCACCCGCTCCGCCAGAAACTTCAGAAAATCGCCGTCGACCCGGCCTTCCGGGCCGGCGAACGCGTGGTCGAGCCCCTCGAAGAGGCGGAAGTCGACGCCCGTCCGCGCCTGCCGCAGCGCCTCCGCCTGGGCGGGCGGGGCCTCGCGGTCCCGCGCGGCGGCGCAGATCAGCGCGGGCGCCCGGACCTTGGAGAGCGCCGCCTTCGGGTCCAGGGCGAAGCGCTCGCGCATCCAGCCCACGAAGACCTTCCGCTCGTCGATCTCCTGGAAGTCCTCCGTGGAGTTCTGGATGCGCTCGAAGAGGCGACGCTGCTGCGCGAGCATTTCCTTCACCACGTCGTCCTTCGTGCCCTGCTCGCGGAGTGCGCGCTCCGTGCGGGCCAGGGCGAGGTCGTCCAGCGGGGCCGGCGGCGGCGCCAGCAGCACGACGCCCTTGATGGCCCCGTCCTTCGCGGCGAGGATGCAGGCGGCCAGCGCGCCCTCGCCGTGCCCCAGGAGCCCCAGCGGCCCGGCGTCCTCGCGGCCGCGCAGGTACGCCACGGCGGCGGCCGCGTCGGCGACGAAGTCGCTGAAGCGGGCGCGGCCGAAGTCGCCCTCGCTCGCGCCGCAGCCGCGGTCGTCGTAGCGGAGCACCATCAGGCCCGCCCCGGCCAGCGCCTGCGCGACGGCGCGCTGCAGGCCCGCGTCGGCGCCGGGCCAGGCGAATTCCTCGGAGCCGCCCTTCCCCTTCACGAGATTGCCCTGCCGGTCGTGGGGCCCGGTGTCCGAGACCAGGACCAGCGCCGGGCAGCCCTTCGCCCCCTTCGGCTTCGCGAGCGTGCCCGCCAGTCGCAGGCCGCCGCTCGGGAACGTGACCTCCTCCTCCTGGATCCCCGCGGGCTCGATCGCCTCCGGGACCAGGCCTTCGAAGCCCTCGAGCTCCGCGAGGCTGCTGTTGACCGCGCTCCAGGCGCGCACGACCCGCTTCTTCTCGTCGACGTGCGCCGTGTAGGTCACGTAGCCGAGGTTCACCTGGAATTCCCGCACGCGGATCGCCGCGTCCCGGCCCCGCAGCAGCACCTCGCCCCGGTCCTCGATCGACCCGTCGAAATCCGCCAGCGCCGTCGGGTTGAAGAGGCGGATCTTCCGGCTCCCCGGGCCGGCGGCGCGGAGGATCGGGATCAGGTGCGAGATCGCGGTCGTGTCCAGGAGGTGGGCGGCCGAGGTGCGGATCTGTTTCTTCGGGGTGATCGCGACTCCCTTGTCCCACTCGATCTTGACCTTGTCCTCGTCCCGCCCCGCCTTGCGGTAGCCCGCGTAAAGATGCGGCGCGAAGGACTTGTCCATCGTGAGGACGGTGTCGGTCAGGTAGGCCCGCTTGGCGCCGGAGAGTTCGAGCTCGAACTTGGCCTTCGCGAAGAGGACGATCTTGCCGTCCTCGAACTCCTCCAGGCGGTACTCCTCGACGCCCGCTTCCCGCCCGGCGACGGAGAGCTTGTACTTGCCCGTCTCGAGCTTGCTCTCCTGCGAGAGCAGCGCGAGCAGAACGACCATCCCCCTCAGTGACATCACTTCCTAATACTATGGAGTTGGACTGAATGATTCAACGGACGCTTGGGCGATGCTACAATTCCGCCATGTCGACCCCGATCCGCGTGGTCGCTTCGGCGCGCCTCGGCGTGGAGTCCTCGGAGGCGGCCGAATCCGTCCACCTGCTGTCGCTGGCGCTGCAGTCGACCCTCGTGCCGCAGGTCCTGGTCCAGCGCCTCTGCAGCACGCTCTCGGGCCTGCTCCGCGCGGAGCGCTGCGTCGTCGTCGAGGACAGCGCCCCCTCGGACCCGACCTTCGCGCTGCTGAAGGAGGCCTTCGCCCGCAAGGAGGCCGTCCAGGCGGACGGCCCCGCCTCGATGATCTGCGCGCCGCTCTTCGCGGAGCGGCAGCCCGAAGGGGCGATCGTGGCGGCGCGCTCCGCCGACGCGCCCTTCAGCGCCCAGGAGCTCAAGCTCGTCGCCACCATCGCCCCGCAGGCGGGCTTCGCGATGCACCACGCCCGCCTCTTCGAGCGGGCGACCTCGGACGGCCTCACGGGGCTGCCCAACCGCCAGCGCTTCTCGGTCGAGCTGGAGGACGCCGTGTCGTCGGGCGGGACGTTCTCGCTGATCCTGGCCGACATCGACAACTTCAAGGACAAGAACGAGGTCTACGGACGGCCCGTGGGCGACCGCGTGCTGGCGGAGTTCGGGACCCTGCTGCAGGGCCGCCTCGACCCGTCGACCTGCATCGCCCGGAGCGGCGACGACGAGTTCGCCGCGCTGCTCCGCGGGGTCGACGCCGCCCACGCGCGCGACCTGGCCGAGGACCTCCGGCGCGCCGCGAACGACCGCATCTTCGACGAGAACCACGAGGGGATCCACGTGACGCTCTCGATGGGGGTGGCTGGCCTCAAGCAGGGCGAGATGGCCTCGGCGTTCTTCGCCCGCGCGGCGGACGCCCTCTCCGCCGCCAAGCGCGGCGGCCGCAACCGGGTGGAGCTCGCCAAGTAGGCCCGCCGTTCCGCTCAGCGCTTGCGCGGATTCTTCCGGCGGAACTCCAGCGTGATGGGGACCTCGTGGAACGGGAGGTATTCCCGCAGCTTGTTCTCGAGGTAGCGGATGTAGTCGCCCGAGAAGGCCCGGGGATCGTTCACGAAGACCAGGAAGCGAGGCGGATGGACGCCCCGCTGGGTCACGTAGTAGACGCGCGCCGCGTGGGGGCCGCGCCCCGACGGCGAGCGCGCCGTCACCGCCGCCTCGAGGGCGCGGTTCATCTCCGGCGTCGAAATGCGGGCGCCCGACTGCGCGTGAAGTTCGTCGCAGATCTCGATCACCTCCCAGATCCGGTCGCCGGACTTGGCCGAGATCAGCGAGAGCGGGGCGTACTTCAGCACCGGCAGCGTCTTGCCGATGTATTGGACGAACTCTTCCGGCGAGTGCTTCTTCGGCACCAGGTCGTACTTGTTGAGCGTCACGACGACCGGCTTCTTCGCCTCTTCGATCATCCGGCCGATCCGCTTGTCGACGTCCGTGATCTTCTCCATCGTGTCGATCATGAAGACGACCACGTCGGCGCGCCGCATCGCCTCCTCGCTGCGCGCACGGCTGAAGACCTCGACCGAGTCCTCGACCTTCCCCCGCTTGCGCAGACCCGCCGTATCGACGAGGATGTGCCGCCGGCCGTCCTTTTCGATCTGCACGTCGACGGCATCGCGCGTCGTGCCGGGCATCTCGCTCACGATGACGCGCTCCTCGCCGGCGAGGGCGTTCACGAACGTGGACTTCCCCACGTTCCGCTTCCCGATCACCGCGATCCGGAGGCCTCGCTGCGGGATCGGGACGGGCGGGATCATGGCGGCGAGCCGGTCCTTGAGCTCGGCGATGTTCCGCATGTGCGCGGCGGCGACCCCGAACGCCTCGCCGAAACCCAGCTCGAAGAACTCCGAGAGCCCCTTCTCGAGCCCGAAGTTGTCGGTCTTGTTGGCCACCAGCACGACCTTCTTGTCCCGGAAGCGGGCCGCGATCTCTTTGTCCAGCCCGGTGACGCCCGCCTGGACGTCGACGAGAAAGATGACGATCTCCGCTTCGGCGATCGCCTTCTCGATCTGCTGTTCGACCTGCTCGTAGAAGAGGTCGCCGGGACGGAGCCCGACGCCGCCCGTGTCGACCAGCTCGAACGCGGTGCCGCGGTGCGTGATGATCGCGGTCACCCGGTCGCGCGTCACGCCCGGCGTGGGATCGACGATGGAGAGCCGTCGACCCGCCAGCGCGTTCAGGAGCGAGGATTTGCCGACGTTCTGGCGGCCGACGATCGTGACGACGGGGAGTCTGGCCATGAGGGGCGGGATTGTAGCATCTGGATCGTGAAGCGGACGCTAAATCGCTTGACCGCTCCGGGCCCCGGGGAGATAGTGCGCGAATGAAGAAAACACCGGTGACCCTCTACGTCGGGACGAAGAAAGGCGCCTGGATCTTCCGTGGCGACGCCGCCCGCAAGAAGTGGAAGGTCGAAGGACCCCATTTTCTCGGGCAGGTGGTCAACCATGTCGTCCCCGACTCCCGCGACGCGAAGACCGTTCTCATGGCCGCGAAGCCCGGCCACATCGGGCCGACGGTCTTCCGCTCGGGCGACGCCGGCAAGACCTGGAAGGAAGCGGGCCAGCCGCCCAAGTTCCCCAAGGGCCACGCGGACTCCGTGAAGCATGTCTTCTGGCTCACCCCGGGCCACTCCAGCCGGCCCGGCGAGTGGTACGCGGGCACGGGCCCGCACGGCATCTTCCGCTCCGCCGACGGCGGCGACACCTGGGAGAGCGTCAAGGGCTTCAACGAGCACCCGATGCGTCCGAAGTGGCGCGGCGAGGGCGAACAGGGCCCGCCCGATGATCCCAACACGCACTCGATCAACGTCGACCCGCGCGATCCGAACCATCTGTACGTGGGCTTCTCGGCCGCCGGCACCTTCGAAAGCACCGACGGCGGCGCCGACTGGAAGCCGCTCAACAAGGGCGTGGCGGCCGACTTCATCCCGGTGCCGAACCCGGAGTACGGCCACGACCCGCACTGCATGCGCCTGCACCCGCAGAAGCCCGACCGGCTCTACCAGCAGAACCACTGCGGCATCTACCGCATCGACCGCCCGAGCGACACCTGGGAGCGCATCGGGAAGAACATGCCGAAGGAGATCGGCGACATCGGCTTCCCGATGGTGCTGCACCCGCGCGACCCGGACACCGTGTGGGTCTTCCCGATGGACGGCACGCAGGTCTGGCCGAGGACGAGCCCCGGCGGCAAGCCGGCCGCGTACGTGACGCGCAACGCCGGCAAGACCTGGAAGCGCCAGGACAAAGGGCTCCCCAAGTCGCAGGGCTGGTTCACCGTGAAGCGCCAGTGCTTCGCGGCGGACGCCTCCGACCCCGTCGGCCTCTACTTCGGCACGACGAGCGGCGAGATCTGGATGAGCCGGAACGAGGGCGAGAAGTGGGAACCGGTCGCGAGGCACCTCCCGCACATCACCTCGATGGAGACGCGCGGGTGACGGTCGTCCACGTCCCTTCGCCGCTCTATTCCTATACCCGCGACCGCGCCAAGGTCACCGCGAGCGGGGCGACGCTGGACGAGGTCCTCCTGGACCTGGACCGGCAGTTCCCCGGCTTCCGCTTCCGCGTGGTCGACGAGCAGGACCGGATCCGGCCGACCATCCTGTTCTACGTGGGCGGCGAGGTCACCCGGACGCTGGCGAAGGACGTCGGCGCCTCCGACGAGGTCCACATCATCGCGGCGCTCAGCGGAGGCTAGGATGGCGGGCTACTCGGGAACTCCTCTGGACAAGAAGCTCGGCTTCAAGCCGGGCATGAAGGCCCACCTGATCGGCGCGGTCTACAAGCCGCCCGCGGGGGTGACCGCGACGTCCAAGGCCGAAGGCCCGCTCGACTTCGTCCACCTCTTCACGAAGGAAAAGGCGGAGCTGGAAAAGCGCTTCCCGGCGTTGATGAACGCCCTGGCTCCCGCGGGGATGTTCTGGGTGTCCTGGCCCAAGGGCGCGTCCAAGGTGAAGACCGATCTCAACGAGACCGTCGTCCGCGCGATCGGCCTGGACGCGGGCCTCGTGGACGTCAAGGTCTGCGCGGTGGACGACGTCTGGTCGGGGCTGAAGTTCGTCCGGCGTCTCAAGGACCGCTGATCCGCCGGAACCATTTCGCATGCAGTCGGTTTAACCTGCAGCGTGGACGAGCGAGACCTCCTGGCGGCGTGCCTGTCCGGCGACCAGACGGCGTGGCGCGCGCTCGTCGAGCGCTACGGCCCCACCCTCTCCCAGCTCGCCCGCATCGTCCTCCGCTCGCTCCGCCGCCCCGGCGCGGACTGGGAGGTCGACGAGGTCCGGGCCGGCGTCCTGGAAATGCTGGTCGCCCACGACTGCCGCGTCCTCCGCTCCTTCCGCTGGCAGTGCTCCTTCGAAACCTGGCTCCGCGTCCTCGTCCGCACCGTCGCGATCCGGATGATCCGGCGCAAGACGCCCGATCCCGCGGACGCTCCGCGACGCGAGGCCGCCCCGCAGCCCTTCGAACGCCTCCTGAACGACGAGCTCCAGGCCGCCGTCCGCGGGGCCCTCGACGAGCTCCCCGCCCGCGACCGCCTGGTGCTCACGATGTTCTTCATCGACGGCCTCTCGTACCAGCAGATCGCCTCGCAGGCGGGGCTCCCGATGGGGACGATCGCGACGGTGATTTCGAGAAGCCGGCTGAAGCTGAAGGAGCTGCTGAAGTCCCGCGGGGTCGAGGGATGAACGGCTACTGGAGCGTCTCGCGCTGAACGGCGACCCGGCCGACCTGGCATTCGAACGGATCGCGCGAGCGGCCCAGGGCCTGCGAGCCCAGGAGGAGGCTCACCCGATCCAGCCCCGTGAGGCCGTGCGGCCGGCGGGCGATCAATTCCCCCTCGCGGAAGAGCGCCACGTCCTGCGGCGTCACCACGAGCTTCACCCGCTGCCAGCGGCCGTCCGCGTCTCCTTTTCGCGCCGACCAGAGGCGCGCGTGGCGGCCCCGGCCCTCGGGATGGACCTCGAGGGACTCTTCGCCCGGCGAGAGCGACCACGAGACGGAGCCTTCCTTCGACTGCAGCAGCGCCAGGACGCGTCCGTGCCCCGCGCCGGGCGAGGGCTTGAGATCGATTTCCACCGAGACGCCCCCGTCCACCGGGAAGTCGCCCGCCGTCCGCGCGAAGGCGCTCCGCTTCTTGGAGCGCGACAGCGCGCTCAGGAGCATCGCAGGCCGGCCGTCCGCGTCCGTGCGCGACGCCGCCTCGCTGATCCGCCAGAACGGGGAGAGCTCCGCCGACTCGAACTGGTCGACGTAGTACACGTTGCGGATCGGATCGGCCCACTCGACCCGCTTCTCGTCGCGACGGACCTTGGTCGCCGCCCTTCCCTTCAGCCGCAGCTCCTGGTCCGGCATCAGCGCGATCGCGGGCTCCGCCCCCCGGAACTCGCCGCCCCCGGAGAGGAGCGAGACCGAGGTCAGGCCCGGATGCGACACCACGTGGAGCTCGCCCGAGGAGAGCGCGGCCGTGCCCGACGGCGTCTCGACCTCCAGCGGCCGCGGCGCGAGCGCCAGCAGCTCGCCCTCTTCAAGCGTCACGCCCGCGCGATCCAGGCGCAGGCGGGTGTTCTCGTTGACCAGGACTTCCCCGCCCCCTTCCAGGTTCAGCTTCACGCGCTGCCCGACCTTCGTCGTGACCCGGTCGCCCGAGGCCAGCGATCCGTTCGCCACGGCGCGCCGCACCTGCGGCGTCGCGGAGGAGTCGAGCCCGACGTCGCCCAGCGCCACGGCGACCCGGCCCGGGAGCCGCTCCGGAGGACGCGAGAGCTGCGCGTCGACGTCGCCCGGGATGACGAGGGACTCGGTAGGACGGAGGAGTCCGTAGCCCAGCGCGACGAGAAGGAGTGCCGCAGCGGCCCAGGCTCCGATTCTATAGAGACGGCCGCCCACCGATTTCCGCAGCCGGGCGCGGCAGCGGGCGCATTCGGCCAGGTGGGCGTAGTGCTGCTCCGACGCCGAGATCGACATCGGACAGGGCGTCGCGGGCGACTGGGGCAGGCTCAAGGGCAGCAGCGGGTCGAGGGCCGCCGCGTCGCCGATCGAGCGCAGGCAGGCGTCGCAGCCCTCGAGGTGGGCCGCCAGCATCCCAGCCTCTGCCTCGTCCAGCTCGCCGTCGAGGAAGCGGGACAGGGATTCGAAGCTCGGACAGTCTTTCGGCTCCACGCCGGATAGAGCCGCCGGGGGCCCGATTTCTTTCATCGATTTTTCTGAAAGAGGACTCCCGCAGGGTGGCTCTATGCCTGCGAGTACTGCAAAGGGGGACCCATGAACCGCATCCTGCTGGCGACCTTCATCTCCCTGGCGCTCCTCAGCGGCGCCCAGGCCGGCGACCGAAAGAAATCCAGCGTGCCCACCAAGGGCGTCGCCGAGGACGGCAAGGAAGTCCAGAAGGATGTCGCAACCCTGACCGGCAAGATCGCCTGGAAAACCTCCCTGGACGACGCCAAGGCGCTGGCCCAGAAGGAAGGCCGCATGGTCTTCTGGTGGCACGTCCTCGGCGACCTGGATGGGACCACCTGAAGCGCCGCGCAGAGCCTGAGAGCCGTGTCGCTCTCCGAGGACCCCACGCTGTCCCTGCTCCAGTCCAAGTTCGTCTGCGGCTGGAAGAACATCAGCGGCGAATCCTACTGCGGCAAGTCGGGCCACTACAGCCCCGACATGGGCGCCGCCTACACCACCAACGGCGCCGGCCCCCACAACGTGCAGCTCTTCATGCTCGCCGCCGACGGCACCGTGCTGCACTGCCTCCCCGGCTTCTGGGAGACGCACGACCTCGCGCACGAGATCAAGTTCGCCGAGGAGCTCAACAAGGTCTGGCTGGACCGCTCTCTCAGCCGCTCCGAGAAGGACGCGAAGTTCAAGGAGCTGAACCTGAAGCATATCGACGCGCACCCGCAGGAGATGGTCGCCCGCAGCCAGATGCAGGGCTTCGACAAGAAGTTCGAGGACAAGCGCGCGGCGGTCTCCGACTGCCTCCTCCCCAACAAGGAAGGCAAAGATCACTACAAGACGACGGACCGGATCCTGCACGAGCGGATGGCCGCCCGCCCCTTCGTGGCCTATGAGCAGTTCGACGTCGCGAAGTTCAGCGACTACGGCCGTCCGAAGTACGACAAGAAGAAAGGCATCGTCGACGCCAACTAGGAAAGGCCTGGAGAGACGGTGAGATCGCTGCGCGCCATCGGGATACTACTGCTCCTCGCCGGCACTCTGTCCGCCGACGTCGTCGTCCTCAAGAACGGCAGCAAGGTCTCGGGCCGCGTCGTCGACAAGGGCGTCCACTACGAGGTCACGACCGACGCCGGCCTCCGCACCTTCCTCCGGGACGAGGTCGAGGACATCATTACGTCCCCCAAGGAGCTCCTCGGCGACGTCGACAAGACCTTCGAGCAGGCGAAGCAGCAGTACACGGAGGCCCTGGCGATGCCGGAAGGCTCCGAGCGCAACGCAAAGCTCCACGACGCGATCGAGAAGGTCCGCAGCGTCCGCGAGGTCCTGGCCTCGACGCGCGAGCTCTTCCCCGAGGAACGCTACTCCGACCTCGACCAGAAGCTCATGGCCGCGATGCAGCTCATGCGCCTGCTACGCGAGCGCGTCACCGTCGACGTGGCGAAAAAGCCCGAGATGATCAACCCGCGGCCGAAGGCCTCCAGCACGGCCACGATCTCGAGCGCGCTCGCGACCCTGATCGATCCCGCGCTGCGGGCCGACGCGGCCAAACGGACGGCCGCCCGGGACGCCTTCAAGGTCCAGCGGGCGGACTACGCCGAGGTTCACGACCTCGCCACCGCTGAGATGCTCTTCCTCGGCCGCAGCGACGCGGAGTGGAGGCTCGGCGCGGCGTCGCTCAAGGCGCTGCAGGAGTACTTCGCGAAGCCCTGGCTGAAGGAGGCGACGAAGCTCACGCCCGCGGCGCACCTTGAAGCCGCCGCCTGGCTGGCCGCGCTGGCCGCCGCGCTTCGCAAGAGCGACCCCGCGGCGCCCATCGACGCCCTGACGCTCTTCGGCGCGGGCCACCTGGGCCACGCGGCCCCGGGACCCGACGCGGAGAAAGTCGCGAAGGCGCTGGGGCTGACGGTCCAGAACGGGGTCGCCGGGACGCCGGAGGGCTTCGTGGTGCGCGACCTCGACGCCTGGATCGCCTCCAAGGATTTCGACCTGGCCGCGCTCGCCTTCGTGAAGGAGTACCGCGAGGTCGACACGCCCTCCGTGCGCTACGTCTGGGCCTACGCGCTGACCTGCCTGGCGCAGGCGAAGAAGAAGGGCTTCGAGCGCCCCGTCTCCGCGCTCAACGCCATTTCCGCCGCGGGGGCGGCGATCAAGGATCACCTCGCCTCGCTGGCGAAATCGATCAAGGCGGCGGCGATCTGCCCGATCTGCCTGGGCGAGGGCAAGCTCCGCTGCACGAACTGTCACGGGATCAAGGAAGTCCGGATCCCCTGCGCCAAGTGCGGCGGCAAGGGCAAGTATCAGCCGCCGGGCCTGGTCATCCCCCCGGGAGCCAACCCGCGCCGCTTCGAACGCTCCTTCGTCCGCTGCACCCCGTGCAAAGGGACCGGCTTCGAGAAGGTCATCCGCTGCGAGAAGTGCAAGGAAGGCTACATGACCTGCCGGCAGTGCGACGGGAAGGAGAAGCCGGCGCCGGAGCTCTCGGACATCTTCGCTTCGGCCGCCTGCCCGGACTGCGACGGCGACGGCTGCATCTTCCGGAACGTCCGCTGGGCCTGCCCCTCCTGCCTCGGGCTCGGCCAGAAGCTTGCCCCCAAAGCGGACCCGGCGAAAGTCCTGCCCTAAGCGGCTAGAATACCTTCGTGCTGCTGGACATCCGACAGGCGAGCCCGTGGGATCCCCTGCTCCGCCTGAGATGGAAGATCTGGGATCAGTGGCACCACTTGAAAGAGTCCGAGCGCGTCACGCTCGGTCTTTTCCTCGGGGCTCTGCTCCTGCTCTTCGCGATCTGGATCTGGGTCCAGCTCCGGCAGCGTCGGAGGAGCCCCGCAGGCGAGGCTTAGGATTTCTGCGGCGGGCGCTGGCGCAGGCTGCGCAGGTCGAGCTTGCCGTCGCGCTCGCCGTCCGACATGTCGGCCTTGGTCATCATCTCGGCAATTTCGATCTGCGTCAGGACGCCCTTCTTGAGGATCGCGTCCATCATGGCGCGCGTCAGCAGCGCGACGCGGCCGAGATCGTCTTCGAGTTGCTGGATCCGGGTTTCGAGCGAGTCCGCCATTCTCCCCTCCTTGTGGTGAGCCAGTCGAACCGCTGGCTCAGGGCTGAGGTTTGAATGTTATCACGAGATTGTCGATCCGGCAGCGGCGGTCGCTGTAGAAGAGCAGCCGGCCTTCGGAGTACTCGTCGTCCTGGCCCTCCCAGATGAGCTGCCGCTCGGCCAGCACGCGGATCGAGGGACCCGTCCGTTCGATACGCATCCGCGCGGTCTTCCCCTTCTCGGGCCTCCACGCGCCCGCGGGCTTCCCCGCCAGGCGCGACTTCCAGCCCTCCCAGGCGTCCATGCTCATCCAGTGCGTCTTGTCCACCACGACCGGGTACTTCAGGACGCAGGTGCGCGGCATCCCGTAGCGGTCCTCGATCGTGTTGTCGCGGTCGCCGTCCTGGCGGCCCACCCAGTCGAAGCCGAGCACCACCGCGTAATGGTTCGCGCGGCCCTTGTTGTAATAGAGGTCGACCGCCACGTTCTGCGCCTCGTCGACCGGCGTCAGGTCGTACTCCAGCGTGACGTCCCCCTTCACGAGCGGCTTCCAGCGCATCACCGACGCGTCGCTGCTCGACTCCATCGCGCCGCGGTCGATGCGCCAGCGGCCCTTGAACTTCCGGGAACCCTCCTCGGCGACGCTCTCGAACGCGTCCTGCTGGTCTTCGCCTTCGAAGTCGTAGGTCACCTGGATCGATCCGGCCTCGCCCAGATCCACCTTCTTTGCCATGTACTGCACGCCGAGCTTCTTCTCCTTCTCGCCGCCTTCGGCCAGCTCGTAGAGCATCTTCTCGATCTCGGGCCGCACCGACACCGTATAGGGATGCTCCGGGTAGCGCAGCATCTCGCCCAGGAGTTTCTTGGCCTGCGGGCCTTTGCGGCTGCGGAAGAGGTCCTGCGCGGCGCCGAACTTCGCCTCGAGCTGGCGGCGGAGCTCCCCCTCGGCGGCCGCCGCGAGTCCGCCCAGGTAGAGCTTCACGCCCCGCGCGCCGCCGACGGACGCCTTGGCGAGGTGCGTGTAGGCCTCCTTGAGGCGCTCGGGGGCGGAGTAGAAGTAGAAGAACCCGATCCGCGCGTGCATCGCCGCGTTGAGCGGTCCCACCATCATGGCCAGCGCCGCCAGATCCTCCTCGTTCATGGGGTTCGAGTCGCCATCCGTGACGTTGCCGTCCTCGGCGACGAAGACCGTCTTCCCGTCCTTCTTGTCGAAGTGGCCCTTCCCCAGGTTGGGGAGATTGAGCGGCTCCTTCGTCGACAGGGCAGCGTGGAACTGCGCCGTCTCGTCCCGGATCACGATCGACATCAGGGCGGCGTTGCGCAGCGCCAGGAGGGCCTCCTCCCCGCTGCCCAGGCGGTCGGGCGAGTCGACCTCGGGAATCGCGGCCTCGCAGGCCGCGACGACCTTCTCGGGGTCCCATGCGTCGATCAGCGCCAGGAGCTGCTCGTAATCGACGCCGCGGACCTTCACGAAGGGGCGCTGATCCTCCTTCCACGGCGCGGCCAGGAACTCACGGATCGCGAGCGCCGCCTGGACCCCGTCGCGGCGCAGCATGGCCTGCTTGAAGCGGCCATCGATCTTGAAGTAGGCGTCGGCCACCTCAAGCCGCGAGCGCTCCGCCGCGCCGCGGCTCTCGCGCTCGATCCGGGCACGAAGGCCCTCGACCTCCGCGCGGCGGTCCTCGGGGGCGCTGGCCTCCATCGATTTCACGCGCGCGAGCGCGTCGGCGTACTTCTTCGCCTCGGCGAACTTCTCGACCTCCGCCTTGTCGCGCCCGTAGGCGGCGGCGATCTGCTGCGAGGCCTCCCGCAGCTTCTCCCGGACGGAGGCGCCCGATTCGGTCGTTTCCAGGAACTTCGAGGGGTACCTCCGCCAGTGCGTCAGAAGCTCGGCCCAGCGCTGGCGCTCGCGCAGCGGCGCGTCGCCCGGCAGCAGCTCGTCGAGCTCCGCCTTCGCATTCGCCTCGAGGAGCGCGCGGTACTCCTTCAACTTCCGGTGCGCTTCGATCTCCCACTGCTGCCCCGCATGCACGCTCATGAAGGACTCATAGCGCCGCACCGCCTCCCGGGCGTTGTCGAAGTCCGGCGACGAGTTGGCGAATTCGGCGATGCGGCGCAGCTCCTCCCGGGCCGCGGCGTCGCGCTCCTCCGCGCTGACGACGGGGTGGGGATCCGCCGGGGGCCCCGCGAAGATGCTGCTGCGGGCCGCGACAATCAGGCCGCCGAGAGCGGCCAGGACGATCGCCCCGACGATCCAGGGCTTCGCGCCCGCGCCGACCGGCGGAGCGGGAACGCTCACCGGCTTTTCCTCCACGGGGGGCGGGAGCTCGGCGTCCTTCACGCCCGCGTTCAGGAGCTGCTCGCGGCGGGCGTAGCCCTTCTCCAGGAGGACGCGGGCGAAGGGTTTGGGCGCCGCGCCCATCTTGCGCATGCGCTCCTGGAGGGAGAGGATTTCGCGGACCTGGTCAATGGAGCAGGCGCCCTGCTCAATCAGCCGCTGGCCCAGGTCCCAGTCCGCGTTCGACATCCCTTAGTTAGGCTTCAGCCTGAAGTACTTCTTCTGCTTGCCCACGCGGAGGATCTCGCCGCCCTTCGAGCGGAGGACCGTCTTCAGATCCTTTACCTTCTGGCCGTCGAGCTCGACGCCCCCCTGCTCGATGAGGCGCTTGGCTTCGCTCTTCGACGGGTACAGATTCGTGAGCATCACGAGGTCGACGATGCCGAGCTCCGCCGGCACCGAGAGGTCGGGAATGTCCTTGGGCACCTCGTTGTCGCTGAACTTGCTCTTCCACTCCTGCGCGGCCGAATCCTCCTTGCCCGGGTGGTAGCCCTTGACGATCTCCCGCGCGAGGCGGTCCTTCGCGGACTTCGGGTGGGTCTTGGCAGCGTCGCAGAGCCGCTCGATCTCGTCCATCGGCATGATCGTGAGGAGCGTGTACCACTCCTTCATGATCGCGTCGGGCATCGACATCACCTTCGAGTACATCTCGAAGGCGTCCATCGAGACGCCGATGTGGTTGCCGAGCGACTTCGACATCTTGTCGTGGCCATCGAGGCCCGTGAGGATCGGCGTCGTGAGAGCCACCTGCGGGTCCATGCCGGAGTCCCGCATGAGGTCGCGACCGACCATCAGGTTGAAGAGCTGGTCGGTGCCGCCCAGCTCGACGTCCGCCTTCACCTCCACCGAATCGAAGGCCTGCATCACGAGGTAGAGGAACTCGTGGAGGTGGATGGGCACGCCCTCCTTGTAGCGCTTCGAGAAGTCGTCGCGCTCCATGAAGCGGGCCACGGTCATCTTGGCGGCGATCTTGACGAGCTCGTAGAACGGCAACGGCTTGAGCCAGGTGCTGTTCCTCACCACCTCGAGGCGCTCCTGCGAGAGCACCCGCGTCACCTGGTCGATGTAGGTCTTCGCGTTGGCCTCGACCTCGTTGGGCGTGAGCTGGGGCCGCGTCTTCTTCTTCCCCGTCGGGTCGCCCACCAGCGCGGTGAAATCGCCGATGATGAGCACGGCGGTGTGGCCCGCGTCCTGGAACTGCCGCAGCTTGCGCAGCACGACCGTGTGGCCCAGATGGATGTCGGGCGAGCTCGGATCGACGCCCAGCTTGACCCGCAGGGGCGCCCCCTTCTCGAGCTTCTTCAGCAGCTCCTCTTCCGTGTGGATGTTGACGGCGCCCCGAAGGAGGTCCTTCAACTGCTCGCGCGGCGGCTTCATTTCTTCGTCTTCTCAGCAGGTTTGTTGTTGAACCAGTTCTCCCAGCGGCGGGGGTCGATCCCCCAGTTCTGCCCGGTCAGCGCCGTCAGCAGGTTGGCCGCGTAGGTCTTGCTCGTGAGCGTGTTCGAGCGCCCCAGCAGCTTGATCAGCATCTCGGTGCCCTTATCGCGGTCGCCCCCCTCGAGGAGCTGGCTGCAGACGTAGATCTCCTGCGGGTCGCCCTCGGCGATCATCTTCTCCAGCCATTCCAGCGGGTTGTCCCGGAAGCGCTCGTACTTCTTCGGGAGGATCTTGATCGTGGCCGGCTCGAACTGGATCCGGCGGGTGATGTTGACGCCATCCGTCGACATCTTGCCGGGCTGGCTCCAGCCGCCGACCTTGATGACCTTGATCTGCTTGGGGTCCGCGATCGTGGTCGACGTGTCGAGCGTGAACTTGCGCTCCCACTGGGCGCCCGGCGCGATGGGAACCTCCTCCTCGAAGCGGAGCTCCTGGTGGCGCTGGTCGGAGATGGACGCGCCGCCGAGCTCGTTCATCGTGACGTCGACGTCCAGCAGCAGGACGCCGCCGCCGGGCTCCTTCTCGGTGCCCTTCTCCCAGGTCAGGGTCATCATGGCCTTGTAGACGTTCTTCATGCGGGCGGAGAGCTCGACGGTCTCCCCTTCCACGTACCAGAGCTTCGGCTGGAGGATCTTCGCCTCGACCAGCGAGGTCTGGGTGATCATGTTCTCGCAGTGGCGGCGCAGCCGCTTGAAGTCGTCAAGGTGCTTCGACGCGTGGTCCAGGGCGATGAGGCCGTTGGCCATATCGAAGGCGCGCTGGTAGTTCTTCTTGCGCACGTAGGCGAGCGCCTCGTGGTACTTGACGAAGAGATACTTTTCCGCGACGTCCCTCGGCAGCTTCTCCGCTTCCTTGCGGTACTGCTCGTCCGCCTGCAGCTCCTTCAGCTCCTGCTCGGCGACCCAGGCGTCGGGGGCCGCCGCCGAGCGCTCCAGCTTCCGGAGCAGCTGGACGAGGTCGCCCGCGCCCTTCTCCGCGATCTTCTTCTCGATCGCCGGAATGGCGTCGGGGCCGACCTCCAGGATCTCCTTGCGGCCCATCTCCCGCACGTCGGCGTCCTCGTTGGCGACCCACCCGAGGGCGCGCTCGATGCGCGCGGCCTTCTTGGCGGCGTCTTCCTGGGGCGCGCAGAGAATGATCGCCAAGGTGAGGCTCGCGAGTTTCATCTGAGACTCCTACTCAACCGTCACCGACTTGGCCAGGTTGCGCGGCTGGTCGACGTCGCGCCCCAGGGCCGTGGCGGTGTAGTACGCCAGCAGCTGGAGCGGGATCGCCGCCAGGACCGGGGAGAACATCTCGTCGCAGGCCGGGATCTCGAAGACGTGCTCCGAGACGGAGCGGATGAGGAGGTCCCCCTTCGTGGCCACGGAAATCACGCGGCCTCGCCGGGCCCGGATCTCCTGGATGTTGGAAACCATCTTCTCGGTGACGCGCCCCTCGGGGGCGATCGCCACGCAGGTCATCCGGTCGTCCACCAGCGCCAGCGGCCCGTGCTTCATTTCACCCGCCCCGTACCCCTCGGCATGGAGGTACGAGATCTCCTTCATCTTGAGCGCCCCCTCGTACGCCGTCGCGAGGTTGTAGCGGCGCCCGATATACATGAAGTCGTATCCGCGGGAGAATTTCCGGGCGCATTTCCGGATTTCCGCCGTGTTCTCGAGGATGCGCTCCACGAGCCCCGGGAGCCGCCGGGCCTCCTTGAGGATGGCCTGGAAGCGCTCCGGCGGCAGCGTCCCCCGCCGGCGGCCCAGGTGGGCGGCCAGGAAGAGGAGGTTCATCACCTGGGACGTGTAGGTCTTGGTTGCGGCCACGCCGATCTCGAGGCCGGCGCGCATGAAGAGGGTCTGGTCCGCCTCGCGGGCCAGCGTGCTGCCCTTCACGTTCGTGATCGCGATCACCTTCGAGCCGGCATCCCGCGCGTTCCGCACGGCTGCGAGCGTGTCCGCCGTCTCGCCGGACTGCGAAACCGCGATCGTGAGGACTCGGGGGCCGAAGGGGTGGTCGCCATAGCGCAGCTCGCTGGCCATGCCGACCTCGACCGGCAGCCGCGCGGTCTCTTCGATCGCGACCTTGCCGACCAGGCCCGCATGCCACGCGGTGCCGCAGGCCACCACGACGATCCGGTCGATGTGGCGGGGCAGCCGCACGCCGTCGAGCGCCTCGTCCCGGCCGGTGATCTCGGCCGCGACGGTCTGCTGCTGCTCGTGGATCTCCTTGAGCATGTAGTGCGGATAGCCGCCCTTCAGGGCCGTCTCGGCCTTCCAGGCGATATCCATCGGGCGCCGCCGCACCTTGCCCAGCTTCCGGTCGAAGACCTGGACACCGGACGGGTCGATCTTGGCGACCTCGTTCTCCTCCAGCGGGAGGATGCGCCGGGTGTAGTTCAGGACCGCCGAGAGGTCGCTCGCCAGGAAGTTCTCGCCCTTGCCGATGCCGAGCACCAGGGGGCAGTTGACCCGGGCCGCGATGAGGAGGTCCGGGTGGTCGGCGTAGATGACGCCGAGCGCGAAGCTGCCGCGCACCTTCTCGAGCGCCTGCGTGACGGCCTTGAGGGGATGCTGCCCCCGCATCTTGGCGTACGCGTGCTCGATCAGGTGGGCCAGGACCTCGGTGTCGGTGGCCGACGTGAACGTGTGGTTCTTCAGCTCGCGCCGGAGCTCCTGGTAGTTCTCGACGATGCCGTTGTGGACGACCGCGATGCGCCCGTCGCAGGACCGGTGCGGATGCGCGTTGGACTCATTCACGCCCCCATGGGTCGCCCAGCGGGTGTGGCCGAGGCCGGTGTTGCCGGCCAGCGGCCGGGTCTTCAGCCGCGCCGCCAGCGCCGAGAGCTTCCCGGGCGCGCGCTCCACGTGGAGGGTCTTCTCGTTGAGGAGCACCACCCCCGAGGAGTCATAGCCGCGGTATTCCAGGCGCTTGAGGCCGTCCAGGAGGACGTCGAGGGCCGGACGGGGGCCGACGTAGCCGACGATGCCGCACATAGGGCATGGATCTTATCATCGGCGCTGCGACCTGCAAAGAGGGGCGTGACGACGCTGCCCGAGGATTGCCCCGCGCGTTCTTCCGCGCTAGAATTCATCAGCCATGGGCCAGGAAATCCTCTACTGCTCCCGCTGCCAGACCCGCATCGTCGGCGGCGATTTCGAGAAGGGCGACGCGTACCGGGTCGGAGAGCAGGTCGTCTGCGGCAAGTGCGGAATGGACCTGCTCGCCAAGGCCCCGCTCGAGGTCCAGAAACAGATCCTCCGCCTGATCCCGGTAAAGTAAGGGGTGCGGACCCCCTTATTCCTTGGCCTCTTTGATGCGGATGTTCCGATACTCCATCTGCCCGCGGTCGGCCTCGAGCCCGATCCCTCCGGTCTCCGGCAGCTTGAGCGCCGCTTCCAGGACCTCGCCGTTGCAGGTGCAGTGGGCCGTGGTGCCCTTCACCACGACGATGATCTCGTTCCAGTCCTGGGGCTTGTACTTCTCGAGCTTCTTGTACGGCCCGGCGACGAGGTAGTCCCGGACCTGCAGCTGGGGCTTGCGGACGAAGAGGCCGCTGTCGGCGTTCACGGCCGCGCGGAACTCGAGGCGCAGCTCGAAATCCTTGGGGAATTCCTTCGTCGTCCAGAGCTGGGCGATGCCCTTCCCCGGGTTCACGACGATCATGCCGTCCTTCGCGGTGTAGCGCGCGTCCGAGGACTCGGTCTTGCCGTCGAACTTGTCGCCGTTCTTGTAGCCCCACCCGGTCAGGTCCTTGCCGTTGAAGAGGGGCGTGAAATCATCCTGCCGCTCGGTCCCGGCCGACACGGCGACGCCGCAGAGGAGCAGAACGGCGAGGGTTTTGAGGTTCAGGGTCATGGCGCTTCCTTTCCCAAGAATGCCGGCATCTTGACGGATCCTCGGGACTTGAGGAAGCAATTTCGACGCTACTTGCCGCCCGGGAAGGCGCGCACCTGCTTCTCGCTCGCGTCGACGTCCTTGAAGGCTTCCAGGCCCTCCACCAGCGACGACAGGCCGGGCCGGCGGTGCTCGGCCCGGAGAGCCTCGGTCAGGCCGGTTCGCGTGCCGCTGCGGCGGAAGTCCTTGATGACCCAGAGCAGGAACTCGGCGCTCGCCGCCCGCTTCGCCGCCTCCAGGTCCTTCAGGACCGAGTCGAAGGTGAAGTCCGCCGAGTGGATGGTCTTCGTGGGCTTCTTCGTGCGGTAGTCGATCGACCCTCTGAAGGCGCCGTCGGAGCCGAACTCGACGGCTTCCGCGTTGCCCTTGACGTTGCGCATCGTCAGGCGCAGCTCGTTGACGGCGGCCGGGAGGAGCCGCTCGAGGCCGGACTGATCCAGCTTCTTCAGGAAGGTCGCGGCCTCCTTGTCGAGCACGGGATAGTAGTCCTTCCAGACCTTGTCCGAGGCCGTCGCGCCCGCGAATTTCCGGACGAGGTCCGCCGCGACGTCGACCTGCTGGTCGAAGTCCCGGAGCTTGGGCCCGAGCGTGCCGACGAAATCGTCGCCCCAGACGGCCTCCTCACGCTCCCACTTCCCGGCAATGGACTTCTTGAGCGACGCCAGGAGATCCGGATCCTGGATGCTTTCCTTGAGCTCGACGACCAGTCGGTAGAGGCCCGTATCCTTCACGTCCAGCGCGAACGTCGCGCGTTTCCCTTCGACCGTGGTGGCGTCGCCGCCGACCTCCGTCAGCTCGGCGACCAGACGGCCGTCCACCAGCCGCTCCTCGCTGCGGTAAAGAGTCGCTTTCAGGACGATCCCGTCGGGAAACTGCGCCTTCGCCTCGAAGCGCAGCTCGCCGCCTCCTTTCTTCGGGGCGGAGATCAGGCGGATCGTGACGGGCTCGGGCCCCGCCGCCGCCTGCTGCGGGAGGGCCGTGAGAAGGAGCGCCGTGATCGCTGCGAGGCACATCATGTCAGTAGCTCCGGTTGTCGAACACGTAGGAAATCAGAGGCGACCCCTGCGCGCGCCAGTAGATCGTCACGTCGTCCAGGACGGGCGTGCCCAGCAGGATCGTCCCGACGTTCGCGCCCTGGATGCGGAAGCGCGCCCTCCAGCGGAGGTTCTTCGGGTCGACGAGCGGCGGGCAGGAGCCGTTGCTGGCCTCGACGGCGGAGTAGCCGTCGTCGTCCCAGGGGCCGTAGGACAGCGACGACGGGCCGTCGCCGTCGACGATGCCGAGCTGCACCTTGGGTTCAAGCTCGCGGATTGGCCCGCCGGTCGAGGAGTTGTAGTCGTACATCACCGGCTTCCCGGTCTCGTCCTGCAGCTCGCCGTACCAGGTCCACGAGAGGCCCAGCACGCGGATCTGCGCCAGCTCGGCTGCGGTGGCGCCGGCGGTCTGGGTGCCGGAGCCGGAGGGCGGGGCCAGGACGCGCATGCCCTGGGTGAGGTCGATCGCCTTCGACAGGAACGAGGCGTCCATCTTGCTGGTCGTGGCCGCCGAGGACGAGCGGCTCGGGTTGTAGTAGCGGCCGCGCTCCCAGAGGGTCTTGAGGTCGGTGTCGGTCTCGGTCTTCCAGCAGTAGAACTCGTCGATCGTGCCGTCCGCGCTGTAGTTGCCGCGGTACGGCGCGCCCGGCTGGTCGCCGATCTTCGACGTCCCGCCGAGGCGGATGTGGTTGGCGTCGCCGCCGTCGTGCTTGTCCCAGATGTAGATCTTGTCGTTGGTCGTCGCGGGGTCGCCGGGGCGGACCGTCGTCCAGTTGAACGGCACCAGGGACGACGAGCCGTTGATGAGGAGCTTCGAGCCCTCACCCCGGTACTCCGGGCCGCTCAGATTCCAGGTGGCCGTCAGGTTCACCCAGCGGTGCGCCTGGAGGGGGTTCTGCTTGAGCCGGTCCATCCGCTCGGCCGTCGTGGTGACGGTGTTCTTCCCGATCTCGTCCGAGTGGCCGAGGTGGTTCACGCAGGTCGAGATGTTGCCGAACCAGGAGGTGTCGTAGCCGTGGTGCCACTCCGTGTGGCCCCAGACCAGCGAGGCCGGGCGGAAGCGCCCGATCGCCTCCCCGCGGTAGAACGGCACGCCGACGTCCGCCATGTCGGGCTGGTAGTGTGCCGGGAAGAAGATCATGGTCCACGGATAGACGTGGCAGTTCTGGCCGCAGTTCGCGTGGAAGCGGGAGAAGTCCCAGAACTTGCGGATCTTGCCCGTGCGGTCCGGGGAGAACGACGGCTTGAACCAGAAGCTGATCATGCCCCGGGCCCGCTCGGTGTCCCACTCCCAGAGCCGGCTGCCCCCCTGGCTCGCGAAGTAGGCGGGCGCGGCGTGCCGCTCGGAGTAGGCGCCGTCGATCCGGAGGTCCGAGGGCGCGTACGGCGACAGCGTCGGATACGTCGCCGTGCCGCTCGTGGCGCGCTTCAGCCGGAACGCCTTGCTGAGCCGGTGGTCGCGGGTGCCCAGGGGCGTTTCGATGCCCGCGGGCCCGTAGTCGCTCGCGCCGGCCTGCGGCCCGCTCGAGGGACCGTAGGGCCCGGGATACGGCGAGTCCGTGCCGTCCGGGAGCGCGTCGCTGAAGTTGGACGTGTTCTCGTTCGGCAGCGTGCGGCTCGCGATCTCCTGGCGCGCGTCGTTGCCGAGCTTGTGGTTGTGGAGGTCGAAGTCGAGGCCGAAGTGGGTATGGAAGGCGTCGTTGAACTGGCCCTTGGCCGGCAGGTCCAGCGTGCGCTGCAGGGTCCCGGGCTGATGGACGACCCCGCGGTCGTGGTATACGCCGCCCACCGTGGGCAGCGCAATGTAGCCGTCCCACTCGTTTTCCTTCGCCGCAAGGCCGTTGTCCGGCTCGGGGCCGAGCTCCAGCGACTTGTTGTTGTTGGTCTCGATCGGGCCGACGCGGTCGTTGAGGGTGCCTTCGTAGAAGTGCTTCTGGCTCGTCTCGCGGTGCAGGTCGTAGAGCTTCACCACGGCGCGGACCTTGGCCTGCGCGACGATCTCGTTGTTCGCCGCCTTGAGGGCGTCCTCGCCGTTATTCGTCGGGCGGAGGACGCGGCCGATCGACTCGATCTCGAAGTAGCCCGCGGGGACGAACGTGAACTCCGTCGAGTTCACCGCGAGCATCGTCTTGTCGACGATCGTGTAGAGGTTCTCGTCGGGATTGAGGATGCTCAGGTGGAGGTTCGGGTTGAAGTTCGCCTTCAGGACGTCCGCGATCGCCTGGCTGGCATGGCGCTTCTGGATGTCCGAGGGGACCGTGGGGCCCCAGCCGGTGTTGTCGCCGCCGGTCTCCGGGTAGTCCACGAAGATCGGGCGCTCGTCGATGAGGAGGCCCGCGCCGCCGTCGGCCTTGGGCCGGGCCAGGTTGTCCGCAAAGGCGTTGAACTGGCGCCAGCTCTTGAAGGGGCCGCCCCAGCCGACCTTCGCATAGTCGAAGTTCTTGGAGGCGCGCTTCGCGCGGCACGCGATGATTTCGTCGGCGATGGTGCCGGCGTCGATGCCGCCCCCGCCCGTGGTGGTGCCGCCCGAGTCGTTGAAGACGATGGGCAGGGTCTCATACAGGTAGCCGTACTCCGACCCTTCGTGGGTTTCCGCCGAGTAGCGCACCGCCTGCGCGAAGGCGCCGTAGGGGCCGCCGCTCCAGTTGGGGTTGTTGCGGCGCCGGTCGCTGAGGAAGAAGCCGCGGAGGTCGGCGAGCAGCGTGACGAGCACCTCGCGGGCCGCGGAATTGATGTTCACGGGCGCCCGAGAAGTGATCTCGATCCACTGGGGATTCAGCGTGTCCACGCCGTAGATGCGGATCGAAGGATCGTCGGGCTGCGTCTTCGGACACGTCGTCAGGTCCTGCTGGAGCACCTGCCCGGCCGCGTCCTTCGACTTGCCCAGGCGGAAGATCGAGCCCCGCGCGCGGGCGTAGGCGTCCGGCATCGGATTGCCGGCGGACTTCTCCTGCTGCACCCAGCGGGCGGAGAGCGGGACGGGGTTGGCGACGGTCGGGTCCACCCAGGTGCGGACGGTGACGAAGTCGTGGAAGGCGTCGAACTCCTGGCTCGTGAAGTAGGTCTTCAGCTCGCCGATCTCCTGGAAGCCGGTCTCGGGGCGACGGGCCAGGACCCGCTCGCCGAGGTCGGGGATCCGCGGCCGGGTCTGCCGGCCGAGGATGTTGAGCATGCGCTTCAGGTTGAGCGTGACGCTGCCCTTTGCGCCGCCCTCGATGCCGTCGTTCAGATAGAGCCGGCCCGTCGCGTCGGAGACCTTAAGGGCATACTGGTCGCCGTTGCGCGCGTAGCTGGAGTCGGCCATGACGCCCGAGAAGCCGAGGATCTTCCCTTCGACCACGACGGGGTCGGCCTTGACGTTCGTGTTGCCGGGGGCCTGCGAGGCGTTCTCTTCGAACTTCCACGAGAACGAGGGGAAGCGGGCCTCCTCGAGCGGCTCCTTGCCGGGGGCCATGGTGACGTCGATGGAGGCACCGCGGTACTTCCAGGACTGCGCGGTGAGCGCCGGGCTCAAGCTGCGCCCGGGGAACTGGCGTTCGAGCTGCGCGAGCGCGTCGTTGATGCCCGACTGGGCCAGCAGTTTGGCGCGGACGGTGTCAAGGTAGTTCCGCGACACCTTCCGTTCGGTGGCCTGCAGCGTCGCGAAGGTGGTGGCCAGAAGCGCGAGCACCGCCAGCACGCCGAGCACGATGATAAGGACCGCCCCTCGGTTCCTGCGCATTTTCGCCCCTTTCCAGTCCGTTCTTCTCACCCCGCCCGACCGGACGAGAAACGCGAAACCGCTCCAACGGTGCGACGCAACGGCCGCCCTTGCGGAGCAACTTCGCTGCCGCGACGACCCGAGGCCGTGACCGGGTTCCACCCGCTGAAACCCGTCACCCCTTCGTTACACCGTCACCCGGTTGTGACCGCCCTTATCAATTCCCTGATTACCTGCCCGACCCGAATCGGGCAGACAATTCTGAATTCGCTGGTAGCGAATGAAATATGCGTTCCCGGTTCCTTGCGCGCGTCCTTGGGGGTGGCTCGTCGACGGGACGTGCGTCGTGTGGGACACTCTTGTTGGGACCTCGAAGCTACTTACTTCCGCTCCTACGAAAATTACACGGATTCATCAGGAGCAATCTGACGGCGCCTTCGCCGATTCTTCTCACTTGTCCAGCGCATAGCCGGCGCGACGCAGGAACAGGATCGCGAAGCAGGTGTCCCAGGTCGAGTCCCAGCCGGCGTTCCAGGACCCGTCTTCCTTCTGGGATTGCAGGAGCACCTTCGCCATCTCCGGGTACCACGCGTGACGGCCGAAGGTCTCGGTGCCGCAGAAGACACCCACGCGCTGCACCGCGCTCACGTAATGGTGGAACATCCGCCCGTCCTCGGCCGTGCAGAGCGGGTTGTCGGTCGCCGAAAACCGCTGCGCGAGCCAGGTGAGGCCCGCCTTGACGGCCGGGTCCTTCCTCCAGTCCTGCCCCTTCATGGAGTCGTAGATTGCCACGCTGGCAAGGCCGCCGGCGGTCATCGATCCGTAGGCGGCCCGCGCATTCACGCTCTTATAGGAGCCGTAGCCCCAGCCGCGCGCCGGCCCGATCGACGGATTGTTGAGCTCGTCGGGGAACTGCGTCTTCAGCCACCATGCGCGCGCCCGCTCGATCACGTCGTCCGGGATCACGATCCCGGCGTCGCTGCAGGCCCGGAGGCCGAGCGCCGCGTAGTAGGAGTTCGAGTTGTCCCCCGCCTGGGGGCCGTCGCGCCGCTTCCGCACCGCGAAGCGCTGCATGCCCTTCCCCGGGGAGCGCCCCGGGTCCGCCGGGATGAGCTCGACCGGGAGGTCCGGGATCGGGATGACCACGCGGTAGTCCCACTGGCCGTTCGGGCACTGGTTGTCCACGAGCACCTGGGCGCAGCGCAGCAGCTGGCCCTGGTACGCGTTGCGGTTGAGCTGCTCCAGGAGCATCGCGCGGATCGCCACCGAGTAGGTCGCGTTCTCCCGGCGGTCGTCCAGGATCTTCATCAGGAGTTCCTGGTACTTCTTGTCGTAGGGGTCCACGCCCGCCTGCACGAAGGTCCACAGGATGAGCTCGTCGGAGTCGGGGCTGCCGTTCATCGCGGGCGACGCTGCGGTCTTCAGCCACTCCGCGCCGCGCTTGACGGCGGCGTCGATGCGCGCCGGGTCGAGGCCCGCAATCGCGGGCGCCGGCTTCCGCCGCGAATCCACGAGGGGCGGGATCCCCTTGAGCTTCATCTCGTTGCCGGCCGTCGCCACCGTGTAGAGGCCGGTCGTGACGTCGATCGACTTCCCGTTCACCGACTCGAGGAACTGGACCTTGCCCTCGCCCACCTCGAGCCGCGTGGCGCCGATGCCGTCGGGTTCGATCGTGAGGGCCAGGACCGTGCCCAGGACGCGGGCCTCGCCCTGAGGCGTCGTCAGGACGAAGGGGCGCTCCTTCGGCTGCTTGGCGAAGGCGCCGATCAGCGTGCCTTCGGTGACGAAGGCGCGCTTGCCCGCGCCATCGGCGGCCTCCATCGGCTCCGTCAGGCGGGCGACCCGCGTGTCGGCCCAGAGCTCCAGGCGGGTGCCGTCCGTGTAGCGCACCGCGGCCCAGCTCAGGGGCCCGACGGTCTCGATCCCCTGCCCCGAAAGGACGTCCTGCCCGGCCTGCGCGGGGATCCGCTTTCCCTGGGCCAGCACGTAGACCGTCCCGGTCGTCGCCGCCAGGCGCGCCATCGCCACGTGGGTGGTCGCGCGCTTCGGCGCGGCCGGCGCCGCGGGCTCGTTCTCCGGGACCTTCGCTTCCTCGCGCGCCCGGTTCATGTCCTCCTGCTCCTGGGCCAGGCGGCGCAGCCGCTCCAGGCGCTTGGCCTCCGCGGCCTTCTGGAGCTCGAAGTCGGAGACCGAGGGCGGCGGGGTCGGGGCCGGCTGCGGCCGGCGCTCGGCTTCCGGCGCGGGACGATCCTTCCGGGTCGCGGCCTCGCGGGCCTGAGGCTCGCGGTCCGAGCCTATATAGAGGATCAGACCCACGGCCGCGATCACCACGGCCGCCGCGATGACGGCAAAGGTGGCCACGGGGGATTTCGGCGGCGCCTCCCGGACGATCGAGAGCGAGCGGGTCGAGCGGCGGCGCTCGCGCTCCGCCTCCGCCTTCCACGCTCCGATCCGGAGCTTCTTCTCGAGCGAGTCCATCACCCGCCGGTCCCGCGCGTCGGCGTCCTCGGTGACGATGAGCGACGCCCGCAGCCGCGCGTCCTCCGCGTCCTCCTCCTGGAAGATCGCCCCCAGCTCCAGGCTGAGGCGGACCTGCCGCGCGAACTGCGCCTTGCGGGCGCCGTCCGCCATCACCGCCTCCGTGAGCGCCCGGCGCTCCCCCGCGTCGAGGTTCCCCTCGGCGTAGCGCTGGACCAGGAGGGCAAAGGTCTCGTCGTTCACGTCGTCAGCTCCGCCTTGGTCATGCAGGTGCGCAGCGCCTCGCGGATACGGAAGAGCGTGACCGCGACCCAGGACTCGCTCTTGTGGAAGGAGCGGGCCATGCTCTGGATGGGAGCGCGCCGCGTGTACTTGTGGTCGATGAGCTCCCGCGAGCGCGGGGTCAGCTTCGAGAGGCAGTCCTCGAGGCGCGCCATGGAATCCTCGCGCCGGGATCCCTCGTCGTCCCGGAGGGACGAGATCCCCTCCTCCACGATGAGGCTCTCGAGCGCGTCGTTCTCGGCCACCACGTACTTGGCGCGCTGGTGGAGCTCCTTCAGGAGCAGGTTCTTGGCGATCCCCTTGAGCCAGGGCACGAAGGTCCCGCGAAGCTCGTACACCTGGATCTTCTCGTAGCAGGCCACGAAGACCGCCTGGAGGACCTCGTCGACCATGTCGGCGGAGGCCGCATGGGCGGAGAGGTAGATGCGGACGTCCCTTCGGGTTGCCGCGAAGAGGTCCGCGAAGCCGTCCTTATCCCCCTGCTGGACCCGCCGGACCAGGGTATCGAGATCCTCGGGGCTCATGGGAACCTCCTCGGTTACTTACTAGTGGCGGGCAAGAAATTACATGTAACTGCAATTACCCCTTTTTCCGGAGGCCGGAATGAACTAATGGCAAAAAAAAAGAGGGGACGGACCTCTCGGCCCGTCCCCTCGGGGAATCCCAGTGGGGGCTTACTTCTTCTTGTCGTCCTTCTTGTCCTGCCCCTTGTTGTCGTTCTTCTTGGCGGGCGCCTCTTCCTTCTTGGGCGGCGCCTTGTCCTCGACCTTCTTGGCCGGGGGAGCCTTCTCCTCCATCTTCTTGGCGGGCGGGCCCTTCTCCTCGACCTTGCGGGGCTCTTCCTTGCGGGCCGACTCCTCCTTCTTGGCGGGCAGGTCGGACTTGCGCTCGACCTTCCGCTCCTCGACCTCGGCCTTCTTGTCCGACTTCTTCTCCTCAACCTCGGCCTTGTGGTCGGTCCGCTTGGCCTCGTTGCTGTCCTTGTGGGCTTCGATCTCGGCCTTCTTCTCGGTCTTGCGCTCCTCGACGTTCGCCTTGTGCTCGTCGCGGCGGAGCTCCTGGGCGTCGTGCTTCTCCGCGGGGCCGACCTTCCGGACCTCCTGCTTCGTCTCGACCTCGACGAAGACCCAGCGGCCGCCCTGGTTCACGTGGCCGCAGCCGGGGCCGTGGTGGTGGCCGTTGGACATGTACCAGCCGCCGTTGTAGTAGAAGTGGCCGCAGTGGTCGTTGTGGACGTGACCCTGGACCACGACCACGGTCTCGCCGTGGACGGGGCCGCCGTCATCGTAGATCCACATGTTGGAGCGGTACACATGGCCGCAGCCGGCGTAGTGCCGGTGGTTCGCCATGATGTACCAGCCGCCGTGCCAGTAGTAGTGGCCGCAGAGCTCGGTGTGGACGTGGCCGACCTCGACGACGGCGACCGTATGCGGATACGCGTGGACGACGCAGCCCGGAAGGGGCAGCGTCGCGGCCGCGATCAGCAGGAGTGCGAGTGTGCCTCTCATATACCCCCCATGAAACATGTCTTATAGTACCTCAGACGACCCACCCCGAGCCCGTGTTCCATGAAAAAATGCCCCTCCCCGCCCGCTCAAGGTTCCCTTCCCGAAGCGCCCCGAAAGTCCTATCATGGCCGTCGTTATAAGGAGACCCCAGATGCGCCACCTCGCCCTCCTCTGCGCCGCCGCCCTCCTCTGCCTGGCTGCCTGCAGCAGCGGCGGATCGAGCAGCAGCGCCCAGATGTCCGCCTGCTGCCAGAAGACCGCCGACCTCAAGGCGCAGGTGCCCAAGTGCTGCGCCTCGGAGACCTCGGAGTGCTGCAAGAACTCCAAGGCCGACCCGTCGAAGATGGCCGAGTGCTGCAAGAAGGCCAACGAGCTGTCCAAGGCGATGCCCGACTGCTGCAAGAAAAACGCGGCCGGCACCGCTCAGGACTGCTGCAAGACGAAGTAAGCGTCGATGACCGTCGTCGGACGGCTCGCGCCGAGCCCGACGGGGTCCCTCCACGTCGGCAACGTCCGGACCTTCCTCTGGGCCTGGCTCTCCGCCCGCGCCCAGGGAGGCCGCGTCCTGCTCCGCGTCGAGGACCTGGACACGCCCCGCCTCCGCGAGGGCGTCGTCCCGAAGATGATCGACGACCTCCGCTGGCTCGGCTTCGACTGGGACGGCGACGTCGCGGTCCAGAGCGAGCGCCGCGCTCACTATAAGGACGTCTTCGCGAAGCTCTCCGGCAAGGTCTACCCCTGCCGCTGCACCCGCGGCGACATCGCCGCCGCCCAGAGCGCGCCCCACGAGGGCGACCAGGAGCCCCGCTACCCCGGGACCTGCCGCGACTTCCCGGGCCCCGGCGTCGCCTGGCGCCTGCGGGTCGAGGCGGGCCCGCTGGCCTTCGAGGACCGGCTCTACGGAACGCAGTCGATCGACGTCGCCGCCACGGTCGGCGACTTCGTGGTCGCCAAGACCCCCGAGCAGCCCGCCTACCAGCTGGCGGTGGTGGCGGACGACCTCGCCCAGGGCGTGACCGAAGTCGTCCGCGGCGACGACCTCATCCCCTCGACCGCGCGCCAGATCCTCGTCCACCGCGCGCTGGGCGAAGCCCCGCCCGTGTACGCGCACGTTCCGCTGGTCGTCGGGGTCGACGGCAAGCGGCTCGCGAAGCGCTTCGGCGAGGCCCAGATCGCGACGCTGCGGGCGAAGGGGGTTCCGCCCGAGCGGATCATCGGGGTACTGGCGGACTGGTCGGGCCTCGGCGCCGGCGACGCCACGCCCGCCTGCCTCGTCCCCAAGTGGTCGTGGGACAAGGTTTCGCGCGAGCGGATCGTGTTGACGCCCGAACGGCTGGCCGCCCTGGGGTAAAGTAGATTCGTGGAACCCGCCGCCGATCCGCCCGAGCCGAGCCGCTGGCCCTGGATCCTCTGGACCCTGACCAGCGTCGCCGTCTTCTCCCTGGCCGGGCTGATGTCCTTCCTGACTCGGGTCGCCACGATCTACTACTACGAGCTGGAGATGAAGTACCTTCCCCTGCCCACGGAGTGGGTCCTGAAGGCCAAGGACGCCTTCTGGCTCCTGGCGCTCGCGACGGCCGCGTCCGGCCTCCCCTTCGCGCGCCGGCGGGATTCCGAGAAGACCCAACGCTGGTCCCTGGTCGTCCTGCTGAGCATCATCGCGCTGGGCTCGACAATCGCGGTCGCGCTGCTCGAACCGATGATTAAAGTCCAAACCCACCTCAGCAAATAAAAAAAGCCCCGGTCTTTCGACCGGGGCTTTTCGGTTCTCTTCTGAGACCTAGGCCGTGGGCGGCGCGGCGGGAGGAGGCGTCGCGGGCTGCTTCGCCTTCTCGATGATCTTGCTGAGCGCCAGGCCGATCTTGCCTTCGGCCGGCTCCAGCTTCACCACCTTCACCTCCACGATGTCGCCGGGCGCCAGGCCCGCCGTTTCCACTTCCTTGTCCATCTTGGAGATGTGGAGCAGGCCCTCGAGGTCGCGCTCCAGCTCGACGAACGCGCCGAAGCTGACCAGCTTGGTGATCTTGCCCGATACGGCGTTGCCGACCGCGTAGCGCATCGGGATCGTCGTGTTCCAGGGGTTGTCCAGGAGCTGCTTGAGGCCGAGCGCGATCCGCTTCTTGTCCTTGTCCACCGTGAGGATCTGGACCTCGAGCACGTCGCCCTTCTTCACCACCTCGTTGGGATGCACGACCTTCTTGGTCCACGACATGTCGTTGATGTGGAGCAGGCCGTCGATGCCGTCCTCGAGCTCGACGAACGCGCCGTAGCTCGTGGTGTTCCGGACCTTGCCCTTCACCTTCATGTTCGCGGCGTACTTGCTGTCGACCTTCTCCCACGGGTTGGCCTCGGTCTGCTTCAGGCCGAGCGACAGCTCCTGCTTGTCCGTGTCGATCGCGAGCACCGCGACCTCCACGTCCTGCCCGATCTGCAGCACCTCGGAGGGGTGGTTGATGCGCTTCGTCCACGACATCTCGCTGATGTGGACCAGGCCCTCGATGCCCGGCTCCAGCTCGACGAACGCGCCGTAGGGCATCAGGTTCACGACCTTGCCCTTCACGCGCTGGCCGACCGTGTACTTGGAGACCACGCGCTCCCAGGGGTTCGGGAGCAGCTGCTTGAGGCCGAGCGCGATCCGCTCGGTCACGCGGTCCACCTTGAGCACCTTGATCTTGATCTGCTGCTCCAGCTTCACCACCTCGGTCGGGTGCGTCACGCGGCCCCAGCTCATGTCGGTGATGTGGAGCAGGCCGTCGATGCCGCCCAGGTCGACGAAGGCGCCGAAGTCGGCGATGTTCTTCACCGTGCCCTCGCGCACGTCGCCCTCGTTGATCTCCGTCAGCAGCTTGGACTTCTGCTCGGCGCGCTCCTCCTCGAGGAGCTTGCGACGGGAAACGATGATGTTCATCCGCTTCTCGTCGATCTTGAGGATCTTGGTCTTGACCGTCTTGCCGAGGAACTCGCCGATGTCCTCGACGCGGCGGACGTCGACCTGCGACGCGGGCAGGAAGACCGGCACGCCGACGTCGACGAGCAGACCGCCCTTGATCTTGCGGACCACGCGGCCCTCGATGACGTCGCCTTCCTTGTTCGACGTGATGATCCGCTCCCAGCCGCGGATCTTGTCCGCCTTCTGCTTGGAGAGCGCGATCACGCCGGCCTCGTCCTCGACGGACTCGAGGAAGACCTCGATGTCCTTGCCGGCGACGATATCGTCCTGCCGGACGAAGTCGTTCTTGGGCACGACGCCCTCGGACTTGTAGCCGATGTCCACCAGCACGTCGTCGCCGACGACCTGGAGGATCTTGCCCTTGATGATGGTGTCCGCGGTGAAGTTCTTGACCGAGTCGGCGTAGTACTTGACGATTTCCTTCTGAACATCGTCCGAGGACTTGCCGGCTTCGACCATGAGCTCGGCGGCGATCTTCTCGACCTCGTCCTCCTTGATGCTCAGGTCCCTGACGAGCTTCCGATTCGACATCCTGATAATTCTCCTTTCAAGCCGACGACGGCATCGCGGATGCCCTCGCCGGTGGTGTTCTTCGAATCCAACGGTTTGCCGAAAACCAGGCTGATCATCCCGAGATGGGGGATCAGCCTTCCCTTCGGCCACACTTCATACGCGCCCTGGATGAGGACCGGGACAATGGGAACGGCTGCGCGCTCGGCGATCACGCCGACGGACTTCATCGGTGCGATCGAGCCGTTCCCGGTCCGAGTTCCTTCCGGAAAAACCAGAAGGATGTTCCCGGCTTCGAGCCGCGCAATGGCAGAATTCACCCCCTTCACGTCGGCTGTGTCCCGTTCAATGGCAAAGGCGTTGTAGCCGGCGATTATGGCTCGAAAGACCGGGTTTCGAAAGAGCGTCCGCCGGGCCATGAAGTGCATCTCGCGAGGCAACACCATGGCGACCAGCACGGGATCCAGAAAACTCTGGTGATTCGAGGCGAGAAGAACACCGCCCGTCCGGGGAAGGTTCTCGAGCCCGAAGACTCGAAATTTCCAGAAGCTGTTCGCGCCGAAGCGGGCCAGCCCCTGCGAAAGCCGCCACCACCACCGTATCATGGGGTCCCGATTGCGGCGAGTATTCTAGCCACGACCTCCGGGAGGGTCAAGCTGGACGTGTCGATCTCCCGCGCCCCCGGAGGCTTCACCAGGGGGCCCACCGGACGGGCCTTGTCCTCCGCATCCCGACGCTCCAGGGCCCGGCGCAGCGCCTCGAAATCGCCCCCCTCCTGGAGGTGGCGCCGCGTCGCGCGGACGTCGAGCGTCGCGTCGAGGTAGAACTTGAACTCCGCGTCGGGGAACACGACCGAGCCCTGGTCCCGCCCCTCGGTGACCAGCCCGCCCGCGCGCCCGATCTCCTGCTGCAGGCGGACCAGCTCGGCGCGGCATTCCGGCGAGTCGGCGATCGGCCGCACCGCCGAGGTCACCTGCGGGTCGCGGATCGCGCGCGTGACGTCCTCCCCGTCGCAGGTCACAAGGTCCGGCTCGACCGTGAGGCGGGTTGTCCGGATCATGGCCGCGATCCGGGCCGGTTCCGCCAGGCCGAGGCGGCGCGCCTTCCAGGCGATGGCCCGGTACATGGCGCCGGTGTCGAGGAAGCGGAGGCCGAGCTGCTGCGCCACGAGGCGGGCGGCACTGGACTTCCCCGCCGCGGCGGGGCCGTCGAGCGTGATGATCGGCGGACGCATGACGCGCGCGGCGTCCGGCTACTTCTTGCCGAAGAGCTTCCCGAAGAAGCCCTTCTTCTTGGGCTCGTCCTCGCCGGGAGGCGCATCGGCGACCTCCGGCAGTTCCCGCGGCGGCTCCTTGGGGAGCTGCGGCAGGGCCGCGTTCCGGTTCGACGAAAGCGGCCGGCGGCCGGTGAGGCGCTTGGTTTCCTTCTTCGGGGCCTGCTCCATCTCCTTGCGGAGCGCCTTGCCCATGCGGCCCATGTCGAGCATGGTTTCATCCGCCGGGAGCTCGGACTCCATGACGGGCTCGGGCAGTGACTCGAGCTGGGCGATCTCTTCCTTCTCCTCGGCGGCCGGGGCGGATTCCTCCGCCGCGGGCTCGGCGTCGGGCTCGACGGCCATCTCCTCCTCGGTCGCAGCCTCGGGCAGCGGGAGGGACTCGGTTTCCTCCGGGGTCTCGGCCGCGGCCTCGCCCAGGGCTTCCGCGCCC
>Ga0310810_10000247_pt1 | contig 55453 bp, 67 predicted proteins | sample NCmetagenome_FD_207641 | JGI IMG/M metagenome (GOLD analysis project Ga0310810, IMG submission 207641) | Soil microbial communities from experimental microcosm in Duke University, North Carolina, United States - NC | ecosystem: Engineered > Artificial ecosystem > Soil microcosm > Unclassified ...
CGACCTCGCGCCCGCCGAGCGGCGCCAGTCGGTGCTCGCGCTGAACTACACGGCGATGAGCGTCGCCTACACGCTGGGCGTCATGCCGGCGGGCTACGTCGCGCAGCGCGGCTACGGCCTGCTCGCCGCCGTGAGCGCGATCGGCTATCTGCTCGTTGCCGCGCTCTATCTCGCCAGCCTGCGCCGGACCTTGCCGCTCGAGCGCTCGCGCGGCGAGTCGATGCTGCGCGACAGCGTCTCCGCCTTTCGCGACCGGCGCTTCCTCGGCTTCGCCGCGCTCGCGGTGGCCTTTCCGCTCGGCATGGGCATGGTGGTGACCGCCTCGCCGATCTTCGCCGCGGATCTCGGCCTGGGCGAGGGCTATATCGGCCTCGTGCTCGGCGGCAACAGCATCCTCGTGGCGCTCGCCGCGCTGCCCGTTGCCGCGCGCATCGAGCCGATGGGGCCGTTCCGGCTGCTCGGCGCGGCCGCTTCGGTCGTCGCCGGCGCGTTCCTCTGCTATGCGCTCGTGCCGGACGCGGCCTGGGCGCTCGCCGCCGGCACGCTGGTGTTCAGCTTCGCCGAGATCGTCTTCAGCTCCGCGGTCCCGGCCGCCGTGGCGCGGCTCGCGCCCGCCGGCCGGCGCGGCGCCTACCAGGGCGGATGGGCGCTCGTCGCATCGCTCGCCATGGGCAGCGCGCTCGCGCTGAGCGGCGCGATCGGCGTGCTCGCAGGGTGGAGCGGCGCATGGCTTGCCTATGCGGCGCTCGCCGGCATCGCCGCCGCGGGGCTATTCGCCGTTCGCGAGCGCTTCGCGAGCTAGCGGTTCGGGCGCTCCGGCTTCTCGGGCCGCTCCGGGCGCTCGGGCCGTTCCGGACGCTCGTGTTTTTCCGGCCGCTCGGCGCGCTCGATCTTCGCCAGGCGGCCCTCGGCGCGCGCGCGGTCGGAGCGCATCAGCTCGCCGAGGCGGATGCCCATGCCGTTCGCGATCTCGCCCCAGCCCTTGCCGTCGGCGCGCTGCTCGAGGATCGGCTCGAGCGCGCCCTTCAGCTGCTCGGACGTCGGGGTCGTGATGCCCTGCCGGGAGAGCGTCGCTTCGGCGAGCCTCAGGACGATGTTCACCTCGCCGTTGCCGAGCTTCTGCGTCGGCGTGTCGAAGGAGGTGCTGTCGATCCTGAAGTCGCTGCTCGAGCGCAGGCCGTTCACCAGGACGCGCGCGTTGTCCTTGGAGCCGGCGAGCACGGTGTACTTGTCGACCAGCGCATCGGTGGATTGCGCCGCGGCGATCGCCGGCGCGCAGGCTGCGAGCGCGACGGCGAGGATGGTCAGATGACGCATGGCCATGGAGCCTCCTTTCGGCTTCTGTGACGCGATATTACGTAATGCGCGCGGGCGCGCGAACGTCGTAGTTGGCACGCAAACCTGATGCCTCCGGCTCAGACCGTCGCCGCGGCCCGACGCTCAGGTATTGAACCTCGGAGGGCGGTGGTGGAGCGCTTCGAACTCGGCGAGCAGCTCCTGCTCGCGCTGCTCCGGGGCGAAGCTGATCTCCCAGCTGAAGTGCGTGGCGCGGGCGTCGGCCTCGAGCAGCTCGTGCACCAGCTCCTCGCGCAGCGTGCTGCCGTGCGTGGCGCTGACGTAGACGAGCTCGTCGTCCTCCCAGAGCTCGTAGACGCCCGGCGTGTCCGGCGAAGAGGAGACGAGCGCCGCGAGGACCAGCCACTTGGGGCTGTGCATGGCCATCGCGCAAGTTTCGCGCATCGCCCTTACGGCAACCTTAGCGCTTACTGCAAGGCGCCTGTCGGGCTTAACGTATTAAGGAACGCGGCGAGCTCGCGCACCTCGTCGGGCGCGAGGTCGCGATCGTCGTGACGCAAGGCTTCTTCCAGCGACTCGATCGAGCCGTCGTGCATGTAGGGCGCGGTGCGCGCGACGTTGCGCAGGCTCGGCACGCGGAAGCCGCGCACGATGGCGCCGCTCGTGAAAAGCGGCCCGGCATGGCAGCCCGCGCAGCGCGCGATGAATAGCTTCAGCCCGCGACGCGCGTCGTCCGGATAGCTCGCGCCGGACGAATCGCCGAGGGAGTCGCGGAAATCGTCGAACGGCGTACGTCCGCTTACCAGCGTCTCCTGGAACGCGGCGAGCGCGCTGCCCGCATCCTCGAGCAGCGCCTCGTCGCCGCCGGAAGGCGGGTGGGCAAAGGCCGCTTCGTAGGATTTGCGGTACGGGCCGCGCAGCAGCGCCGCCACGTGCGCCGCGCTCGAGCGCATTTCCTTCGCCTCGAGGAGCGGCCGCAGGCTCTGCGCGGCCAGGCTCGCGCGCGCGCCGTCCCAGCCGTAGCGGCGGAAGAAGGCGACGTTGAGCAGGCTCGGCGTGTTGCGGTTGCCGGCCTCCAGGCCGAAGCCGAGCGCGCGCCCGTCCTGGAAGTCGCGATACGGCACATGGCAGCTCGCGCAGAGCACCGAGCCGGTGCCCGAGAGGCGCGGATCGAAGAACAGGCGCTCGCCGAGCGCGGCGGCGGCGGGCCGCAGCGCGATGCGCCGGGCGGGCGGCCACGGCCCGTGCCATCGCACCTTGATCACTTCATCCCTGGAGAACGTCGGTCCGTCGGCGTGCCCGGCGCACGATGCGAATAGCAGAACGAGCGCCAGCCATCTCCCCATGTCGTGTATTGTGCAAGAAAAAATGCAGACCACTCCGCCGCGCAATCTGGTCGAGCTGTTCACCGGCTTCCTGCAGATCGGCGCGCGCTCCTTCGGCGGCGTGCTGCCGTGGGCGCATCGCACGATGGTCGAGGAGCGCCGCTGGCTCACGCCCGAGGACTTCGCCGAGACGGTGGGCCTGTGCCAGTTCCTGCCGGGGCCCAACATCGGCAACGCCTCGATCGTGCTCGGCAAGCGCTGGTTCGGCGCAAAGGGCGCGATCGTCGCGTTCCTCGGCCTGTTCGCGCTGCCCTTCGTCTGGGTCCTGGCGCTGGCGGCGATCTACGGCGACCTGGCGACGCATCCGGTGGTGCGCGCCGTCGTCACCGGCGTCGGCGCGGCCGGCGCGGGACTGTTCCTCAGCACCGGGATCAAGCTGGCGCGCCCGCTGGCGCGCCGTCCCGCGGGGCTGGCGATCGTCGTCGCGTGCTTCCTCGGCATCGCCATCGCGCGCATCTCGCTCTTCATCGTCCTGCCCGTGGCCGGCGTCGCCGCGCTCGCCTTTGCCTGGCGGGGCCGGCTTTGAGCGTGCTCGGCGACATGGCGCTCTACTTCTCGGTGCTGTCGCTCGTCTCGGTGGGCGGGCTGCCGGCGGTGCTGCCCGAGCTGCAGCGCTACGTGGTCGACGTGAAGGGCTGGCTGGTGGCCGACGATTTCATCCAGCTCTACGCGATCGGCCAGGCGGCGCCCGGGCCGAACATGCTGATCGTCAGCCTCATCGGCTGGAAGGTGGCGAGCCTGCCGGGCGCGCTCGTCGCGCTCGCCGCGCTGTGCGGCCCGGCCGGGGTCATCGCCTACGGCGTCGCCGACCTGTGGGAGCGCTTCAAGGGCACGCGCTGGCGCATGGCCATCCAGCGCGCCATGGTGCCGCTGGTCGTCGGCTTCACCGTCTCGGGCGGCTACGTGCTCGCCACGCCCGGCGGCGTGCCGGACTGGCGGCTGTGGCTGGTCGCCGCGAGCTCGGCGGCGGCGATGCTCGCGACGAAGGTCAATCCGCTGTGGCTGCTCGCCGGCGGCGGCATCCTGGGAGCGCTCCTGCTATGAACGGACCGGTGTACGCGCTGAACCTCTTCAACGTCGCGAGCCGCGAGGAATACCTCGCCTATTCGAGGCGCTCGGCGCGCGAAGTGCAGGCGCACGGCGGCCGGGTCGTCGCGCTCGGCAAGTTCCGCGAGGCCGGCGTGCGCGGCATCGAGCCGCGCCAGGTGATGATCCTCGTCGAGTGGCGCTCGCGCGAAGCGCTGCAGAGCTACATCGACGACCCGAAGCTCGCCGACCTTCACCCGCACCGGGTGAAGGGCACGAGCGACTACATCTGGCACTACTTCGACAAGCTCGAGGACCTGCGGCCGATCTTCAAGTAGGGCAAGAGCATTCCCACCTGCGCGCGGTAGGTGCGGTAGCGCTCGCCGAACTGCGCGACGAGGTCGCGCTCCTCGAACCAGATGCCGATCAGGATGTAGCCGGTGCTCGCTGCGGCGAAGAGCAGGTGTCCCGCCGTCATCACCGGCGCGGCCCAGAAGGCGAGCAGGAAGCCGACGTAGATCGGGTGGCGGACGTAGCGGTAGAAGAGCGGCGTGCGGAAATCCGGCGCGGGCAGCTGGCGGCCGGTCGCGGCGAAGTAGACCTGCTGCAGGCCGAACAGCTCGAAGTGGTTGATCAGGAACGTGCTCACCAGCAGCACCGCCCAGCCGAGCCAGAACACCCCGTTCAGCAAGCCCGCCGCGAAGGCGCCCTCGACGTGCCACATCACGGGCGCGGCGATCGGCCGCCATTGCCAGAGCAGCAGCGCCAGCGCCGCCGTCGCCGCGAGGACGAAGGTGCTCCGTTCCACCGCCGGCGGCACGATCTGCGTCCACCAGCGCTTGAACGAGCGCCGGGCCATCACGCTGTGCTGCACGGCGAAGACGCCGAGCAGCACCAGGTCGACGATCAGCGCCTCGGCGAGCGAGCCGGTCGCGCCGCTGTCGATCGTCTTCGGCACGAAGACATTGCCCACGAAGCCGATGGCGTAGAGGAAGGTCGCGAAGAAGAAGAGATAGGCGGCGAGTCCGTAGGCAAGCGAAAGCATTCGTGTCTCCTTTGTGAAGGCTGGGGGCTGCTCAGCGTGGGGGCCGGGTGGGTACCGACGAGGTACGGATCCATCAACGCTGCACCCACCAGCGGTTGTCGAGCACCTGGGCGATGCGCTGCGCGGCGCGCGCGGCGCCGTCGGTCTCGACCGGCTTGTAGCGCACCGGCGCATGCATCGCCTCGAGCGCCCGCTCGGCGAGCCGCTCCGGGGTGAGGCCCGCGTACGGCACCGAGCGGTCGGCGCCGTAGTTGGCGAGCCGCCGGCGCACGTGCACGTTCTGCTCGAAATGCCGCTCGAGCGGGAAGCTGAGGAACGGCCGGCGCGTCGCCACCAGCTCCATGCAGGTGGAGAGGCCGCCCTGCACCAGCGCCAGGTCGCAGCAGGCGAGGTGCTCGAAGAGGTTGTGCACGTAGCGCTTGACCTCGAGGCCTTCCATCTTCGGCAGGCTCTCCGGGGAAAGGCGCGGTCCCGCGACCAGCACGAGCCGCAGCTCCGGCACCTGGCGCTTCATCGCCGGGAAGGCGCGCGCGATTTTCTCGAGCAGCGGCTTGCCGACCGCCGTGCCGCCCACGGAGGCGATGGCGATCTTCTCCTTCGGCTGGTATCCCAGCCGGGCGCGCAGCTTCTCCGTATCGGCATACGCCTCGGGGTCGAAGGGCAGGGCATAGCCGGCGTAGGAGAAGTTGCGGTCGGTCCATTCGCGGATGCGCGGCAGCCCGGGACCGAAAGGCTCGTCGACGACGTCGTCCGGGTTGCCGACGAAGACCGCCGCGTCGCGCACGTACGGGAAGCGCGCGACGTGCTCGATGTCGTCGGCATTGCGGTCGGCACAGAGGAACGCCTCGCGCTCGTTGTCCTGCATGGGGAGGCAGCCGACGAAGTCGGTAAGGAAGACGAACGGCTGGCGCTTGAGCTCCGGGTTCTCGTGGTAGTAGTAGTCGACGTCCCAGGACTCGTCGCCGATCACGAGGTCGTAGTGCTCTACCTCCATCAGGTCGGCGAAGGTCATGAAGTTGGCGACCATCACCTCGTCCATGGTGCGCAAGGCGAAGAAGGCGTGCAGGTCGTGCTCGCCCGCGCAATGCTCGAAGTGCCGGCTCTCGCTGGCGAGCCGCCGCGTGATCGGATGCAGCCGCTCGCCTTCCTGCTCGAGGTAGCGCGCCGCCGGGTCGACGGTGAACCAGTCGATCTGCAGGTCCGGCTGGAGCTTCCTCAGCTCGCGCGCGATCGCCAGATCGCGCTGCACGTGGCCGAGGCCGATCGGGCTGGAAATGAAGAGCGCGCGCCGCTTGCGGCGCATCGCCCGCTGCCAGGTCTTGCCGCGCGGCGCGCCCGCCACGAAGTCGCGCACCGCCTGGTTGAAGAGCACCGGGTCGCGCACCGCCGTCAGGTGGCCGCCGCCGCCGATCGTGACGAGGCGCGCCCCGGGCACCAGCTCGGCGATCGCCTTGCCGCGCTCGAAAGGCACGCGCCGGTCGCCGTCGCCGTGGATGACCAGCGTCGGGCATCTCACCTTGCGCGCGAGCTCGCGCACGTCGCTGCCCATCCAGCCGTTGCGCGCCCAGTCGACCAGCTCGCCGCTCGCCGCCCAGCCGTAGCGCACGCCGTCCTCGTAGGGCTTGGTGGAATGCGGCTCGGTGAAGACCAGAGAGCCGAAAAAGGCGTCCAGGTAGCCCGCCCAGTCGGCGCGCATCGTGTCGCTCTCGGCGCGCACGCGCTCGGCGGTCTTCGGGTCGTCGATCTTCGCGTCGGCGTAGCCGCCGGCGACGATCACGTGCGTGGCGCGCTCGGGATGCTCGGCGGCGAGCCGCAGCGCGGTCATGGCCGTGGCCGAGATGCCGATCAGCGCGGCCTTGTCCACGCCGGCCGCGTCGAGCACGGCGAGGAAGTCGCGGTAGTAGTGCTCGAAGGTGTAGTGCTCCTGGCCGTGCGGCCGGTCGGAGCGGCCGTTGCCGCGGCCGTCCATGGTGACCACGCGGAAGTGCTGCGAGAGGTAGGGCACCGTGCTCTTCAGCGATTGCGAGTGGGTGATCTGGAAGATCGGCGCGAAGGCGAGCCACGGGCCGTGCGCGCCCCAGACCGCGTACCAGCTCTTCACCCCCTCGCGCTCGACGAAGCCTTCGCGCGCCGGCTGCACCGTCTCGAACGGCAGCCGGTCGCTTTCCGGAACGCGGCCCGGCTCGGGCAGCTCGCCGACGACGGTGCGGAAACGCTCGGGGATCTTCATGCCTTGCTCCGCTTCTTCGCCTGCTTCGCCGCCCGCGCGTCGAGGGCCTCGAGCAGCCGCTGCATGGCGTCGAGCGCGGCGCGGTGCGGCATCCTGTCTTCCGGGGCGCCGAGCAGGTCGGCGAACTCCATGCCGAGCCAGAAATCCGAGATCCAGGTGGCGAGGACCTCGGCCGTGAAGGGCGCCGGCAGCCTGACGCCGCAGCGCTTGAGCGCCGACAGCGCCTCGGTCACGCCTTCGAGGACCACCTGCTTCCAGGCGAGGATGCGCGGCAGGAACTTCTCGCGCAGGCCGGCATTGGACAGGCTCGCCGCCCACAGCTCCGCCTGCACTCGCACGAAGCCCGAGGCGAGGTCCCCCTTGTAGAACTCGCGCGCCGCGGCCCATTTCTCGGCGAAGCCGCCCGGCGCGCGGTACATGCGGTGCTGGCGCTCCAGGAGCTGCCGGTTCGCCGCGTCGAGCACCGCGATCACCAGCTGCTCCTTGCTGCGGAAGTGATAGTTGATGAGGGCGTGGTTGACCCCGGCGTCCTTCGCGATCTCGCGCATGCTGAGCGCCGCGTAGCCCTCGCGCGCGAGGCGCCGGAACGCCGCTTCCAGGATCTTCGCCTTCGTCTCGCCGAGGTCGGCCTCGGCCAGCAGCCGCTGCGGTGCCTTGTCCATTTACACGAGTGGTTTAACCATTCGTTCAAATGCTAGGCCAGCGCCGGCGGCGCTGTCAATGGGCTCCTGCTAGGTCTTGCCGGGCTTCGGCTTGAGGCCGGCGCGCTTCAGCACCTCGCCCCACTTGCCGACCTCGGCGCGGATGAAGGCGTCGAACTCCTCGGGCGAGTTGCCCACCAGCTCGAGGCCCTGGCCGGCGAGGCGCTGCTTCATCTTCGGGTCGCGCGCGATCTTCGCCACCTCGGCGTGCAGCCGGTCGATCACCGGCCGGGGCGTCTTCGCCGGCGCGGCGATGCCGTACCAGCCGTAGACCTCGTAGCCCGCGAGGCCGCCCTCGGCCACGGTCGGGATCTCGGGCGCGACGGCCGCGCGCGTGCGGCCGGTGACGGCGAGCGCCTTGAGCTTCCCCGACTTCACGTGCGGCAGCGCGCTCACGTTGGAGACGAACATGAGCGGGATGTGCCCGGCCAGCAGGTCGGTGAGCGCCGGCGCGGTGCCCTTGTAGTGCACGGGCGTGAGGTCGATGTTCGCCATCATCTTGAACAGCTCGCCCGCGAGGTGCGGCGCGCTGCCCGAATCCGAGGCGCCGTAGTCGATCGCCCCGGGCCTGGCCTTCGCCATGTCGACCAGCTCCTTCACGTTCGCCGCCGGAAACGACGGATGCGCGAGCAGCACCATCGACTGCCAGCCGACGAGCGACACCGGCGCGAAGTCGCGCAGCGTGTCGTAGGGCAGGTGCGCCATCAGCGCCGGATTGGTCGCGTGCGTGATGTAGATGAAGGCGAGCGTGTAGCCGTCGGGCGCGGCCTTCGCCACCGCCTCGGTCGCGATCATCGCGCTCGCGCCCGGCCGGTTCTCGATCACCACCGGCTGGCCGAGCGCCTCGGAGAGGTCGGGCGCGATGGCGCGCGCCACCGTGTCGGTCGGGCCGCCTGGCGGCACGCCGACCAGGATCTTCACCGGCCGCGAGGGATAGCTCTGCGCGTGCAGCGCGCCGGCGAACAGGGCGAGCGCGAGGAGGAGGGTTCTCATAGGGCCACCTTGGAAAGGGTCTGGCGCTCGCGCGAGGCTAGCAGCGGCACGGCGTCGGCCAGGTATTTCTTGAAATGCGGCGTCGCCTGGTGCGCCTCGAACGCCTTCTCGTCGTCGTAGACCTCGAAGAGCACCACCTTGGTCTTTTCCTTCGGGTCGACCAGCACCTCGAACTGCCGGCAGCCCGGCTCCTTGCGTGCCGCCCGGGCGTTCTCGGCCAGCGCCTTCATGAAGCGATCGACGTTCTCCGGCCTGATGCGGATGTTCACCAGCAACACGAAATTCATGTTCCTCCTCCTTTGCGCTAATCTAACCTCAAGGAGGGAGGAAAAACCATGGAAACCACGCAACCGCGGCTGCTGTTCCCCGGTCTTCGCCCGTTCTACGCCTGGGCGGAACCCGCCTCCTGGGCGCTCATCCGGCTCACCGTCGGGCTGATGATCCTGCCGCACGGCCTCGACAAGCTCTCGCTGGGCCTCGAGAAGACCGCGCAGATGGCCTTCGTGCGGCGCGGCATGCATCCGGCCGAGCCGCTCGCCGCCGTCATCATGGTGCTCGAGACCCTCGGCGGCCTTTGCGTCGCCCTCGGCCTCTTCACGCGCTTCTGGGCCGCAGCGATCGCGATCGAGATGTTCGTGATCGTCTATGTCTACTTCCCGAAGTTCGGCTGGACCGGCCCCGGCTACGAGTACGTGCTGATGTGGGGCCTCGTCATGCTCGCCATCGCGCTGCGCGGCGGCGGCCCGTACTCGCTCGATCGGGTAATCGGGCGGGAGCTCTGAGATATAATCCGCCCCGCGTTTCATCCCAAATGCGCCCGTAGCTCAGTTGGATAGAGTACCTGGCTACGAACCAGGGGGTCGTGGGTTCAAATCCTGCCGGGCGCGCCAAATTTCCCTTAGTAGTTCAACGGCCTGAGGCGACGCTCGCTTCGGGCCGTTTTGCTTGATGGCTCAAACGGAGCGCCTGATCTCCTTGATCCCGAGGCCGAGACGCCTTCGCAGCAGGACGCGCAAGATTGAACCCTCCGAGTAACCGACGCGCTCCGCGATTTCGTCCACGCTCGCCTTGCTGGTCTTGAGAAGATGCACGGCGCGCTCGACGCGCAAGGTCTGGAAATATGACAGCGGCGATTTGCCGAGCGCCTCCTGCATGCGGCGCGCGAGCGTGCGCTTGCTCGAGCCGACGGCCTTGGCCGCCTCGTCCAGCGAAAAGCCCTCCTTGAGGCGGGAGCGCGCCCAGGTCTCGAAGCGCTGCACGACCGGATCGGAATGGACCAGATGATCGGTCAATGCATACGCGGACTGGGACGGCCTCGAGTCGACGATCAGGTACTTCGCGGTAAGTGAAGCGAGCGACGGGCTCACGCTGCGCACCAGCCACAGCGCGAGATCGATGTGGCTCAGCGCGGCCCCGGCGGTGACGACGTTCCCCGATTTCACGATCATGTTCGATTCGTCTAGCAGCACGCGCGGGTAACGCTTCCGGAATAGCGGCGCCAGCCACCAAGTGGTGGTGGCGTGGTGATGGTCGAGCAGCCCCGACTCGGCCATCACGAAGGTGCCGATGCAGGCCGCGCTCATGGTCGCGCCGCGGCGTTCCCATTGCCGGAGCGAATCGGCGGCGTCCTGGATGTCCGGCCGCGCGAGCGCCGCCTCGAGCGGCTCGGGCATCTTGAAGCCGATCGCGGGGACCACGATACAGTCAGGCGACCGCCAGCCCGTCGCGTCCAGCGGCACGGTCAAACGCTGCGACGTCTTCACTGCCCGCCGCACGCCCGTGATCTTCACTTCGAAGCGCGGCACCGCGAGTCCGGACATTGCCGCCAGCTCGTTCGCGGTCTGGAAGGCGTCGAGGACCGCGGACAGCCCGAGGTCGAATACATCGTCCAATGCCAGCACGTTGATCTTCATGGCAATAATGATATCAAAGATGGCATTCCTGCCAATAGGCCAAATACCACAGCAGGCCCAGACTGCGCGCCTTTCCCACAAAGGAGATCGCAATGCTGAAACTTGGACTGTTCGTACGGCTCGAGGCGAAGCCGGGCAAGGAGAAGGAAGTCGCCGCTTTCCTCAAGCAGGGCCTGCAGCTCGCGAACGAGGAACGGACCACGCCGCTGTGGTTCGCGTTGCGCCTGGGCGCTTCCACTTTCGGCGTGTTCGACGCGTTCGCCGACGAGTCGGGACGGCAAACTCACCTCAGCGGGCCCATCGCCAGGGCGCTCATGGGCGAGGCCGCCGGTCTGTTCGCGGTGCCGCCGTCTATCGAGAAGACCGAGATCCTCGGCGCGAAGCTGGCGCACGAGATCCTGCATGCGCATTGATTTCCGCACCGCTCTGGTCACCGGCAGTTCGCGGGGACTGGGCCGCCAAATCGCACTGAAGTTGGCGGCGGAGGGCGTCAAGAGGATCGCAATCCACTACCGGACCGGCGCGTCCGAGGCGGAGAAGACCTTGTCTCTGGTCGAGGCGGCCGGCGCCACCGGCTTCCTCGTCCAGGGAGACGTGGCCGACGCGGCGTCCGCCGAGCACCTGGTGCGGGATGCCGCGCGCAGGCTCGGCGGCTGCGACATCTATGTCCAGAGCGTGGTGCCGCGGCTCGGCGAGATCTACGAGCACGTGATGGCGACCGAGCTGTCGCTCGAAAAGTGGCAACTCGCGTTCGATTCGCAGGCGCGCGCGTTCTTCGTCTGCGCCCGCACCGCGGCGAAGTACATGACGAACGGCGGCCGCATCATCGGGCTGTCGTATTCGGCCGGCGGACGGACCGGCGGCTGGCAGCCGTGGGTCGGCATGGGATCGGCAAAGGCGGCAATGGACAGCATCAGCCGCTACTTCGCCGTGGCGCTGGGTCGCTACGGGATCACCGTGAACACCGTCAGCCCGGGATTTTCGGATGCATCCACCGTGGTGGGGCAGACCCCGCCAGAGTGGCAAGAGGCGATGACGCAATGGGTCGAGTCGGGCTGGACACCCATGCGCAGGCGGTCGACGCCCGAAGACGTCGCCGACGTCTGCGCGCTGCTGTGCAGTGACGAGGCGCGCTTCGTGACCGGCCAGGCGATCGCCGTCGACGGCGGCAGCTCATTGATGAACGCGCATTTCCCGCTGGCGCTGCAGGTTCCCGCGCAAAGGACCTCATGAAACTCTATTTCTTTCCGCCTTCCCCAAACGTGCGCAAGGTCGCTGCGGTCATCTCGCACCTGCAGATCGACGGCATCGAGCTGCGCCTCGTCAACATCGCCAAAGGCGAGCAGCGAATGCCCGAGTTCCTTGCCATCAATCCGATGGGCAAGCTGCCCGCGCTCGCCGACGCCAGCGGCCAGATCCTCTGGGAGTCGAACGCGATCTGCCAGCTCCTGTGCGAGCGCCACGGCGATACCCCGTTCTATCCGCGCGACTCGTGGACCCGCGCGGACATCGCGCGCTGGCTGTTCTGGGAGGCTTCTGCCTGGGGTCCGGTCGCCGAGATTCTGACCCACGAGAATGTGCGCAAGCCGATGCTCGGCATCGGCGAGCCCGATCCCGCCAAGGTGGTGCAGGGCGAGGAGCAGTTCCGACCGCTCGCGAGCCTGCTGGATGAGCACCTGGCGCGGCGGCCCTTCCTCGTCGGCAACGCGGTCACGCTGGCCGACTTCGTGGTCGGCGGCGCGGTGACCTACGTGGAGCGGGGGCGTTTCCCGGTCGGCGAATTTCCCAATCTCCAAGCGTGGTGGCGCCGGCTGCACGACGTCCCAGCGTGGAACCGCACCATCCCGAGCCCCGACTTGCCCGAATGAATTCCTGACAGAGAGGAACGAACATGAAAGCCGAAATGACTTCACTGGTGCTCATCAGCACCTTCACGGCGCTTCTATGGGTGCGGTACATGCTCAATCGCATCGCGGTGCGCGGCATCGTCGACACGGTCGGGTATCCAGTCAACCCGCGTCCGCTCGCGCCTTGGGCCGAGCGCCTGCGCCTGGCGCACGCCAACGCTGTGGAGAACCTGGTGGTGTTCGCAGCGCTGATCCTTGCGGCTCAGCTGTTGAACCTGAGCACGCCCGTCACGGCGCTGGCTGGCTCGCTGTATCTGTGGTCGCGCGTGGCGCATGCCATCGTCTACATGCTCGGCCTGCCATGGCTGCGGACGCTGGCGTTCACCGGCGGCTTCGTTGCACAGATGCTGCTCGCTTGGCAGCTGCTCGGAGCGTGATGTGGACGGCATCCGCATCCAGCCGATCCCGGCGTTCAAGGACAACTACATTTGGATGTTCCATAACGAGCGCCAGGCGGCGGTCGTCGATCCGGGTGTAGCTGCGCCGGTGCTAAAGGCGCTCGACGAGCAGGGGCTCGAGTTGAGCGCCATCCTGCTCACCCATCTGCACTATGACCACAACTGGGGCGTTCCCGGGTTGCTCGAACGCAGGTCGGTGCCGGTGTTTGGCCCCTTGCTGAACGACTACGACCGCGCCTCGCATCCCCCGTTTCCGAAGCCAGGCACCGTGCCGCTCGATTGCGTCACGGATGTAGTGGACGAAGGCGATACGGTGGAGCTGAAAGCGCTGGGTATGGCTCTGTCGGTGCTCGCGGTACCGGGGCACACGCGCGGCCATATCGCCTTTCTCGAGCGGCAGCGTGAATGGCTCTTCACCGGCGACACTCTCTTCGGCGGTGGCTGCGGCAAGGTGTTCGGCGGCTCGATGCAGGCGATGATCGACTCGCTGGACAGGCTGGCCGGCTTGCCGCCGCAGACGCAAGTCTATTGCGCGCATGAGTACACGTTGAGCAACCTCCGCTTCGCGCTCGCGGTGGACCCTTCCAACCCCGAGCTGGCCGCGCGCGTCGAGGCCGAGACGCGCAAGCGGGAACAGGCGCTGCCCACCTTGCCGTCGACGATCGGGCTCGAGCGGGCGACCAATCCCTTCCTGAGGGTGATGAAGCCGGAGGTGCTGGAGAGCTTGCGAACACAACGCGGCATCGCCGCCGAGACGCGGGTGGCCAGCTTCGAAGCATTGCGCGAGTGGAAGAACGAATTCAGGGCGTAAGTCGGCCCACGGCGGACGCCTTTCCACCATTTCTAGTCAACCACTGAAAGGAACAAATGCAAACCTATGCAGGTAGTTGCTTCTGCGGCGCAGTCGAGTTCAAGGTCAGCGGAGAGCCGGCGGCAATGGGCTATTGCCATTGCGAATCGTGCCGCAGCTGGTCCGCGGCGCCGGTCAATGCCTTCACGTTGTGGAAGCCTGACGCCGTGCAGGTCACCCGCGGCGCCGACCACATCCACAGCTATAGCAAGAATCCGTCGAGCCATCGCAAGTCGTGCGACGTCTGCGGCGGTCATGTCTATACCGACCATCCGTCTTGGGGCGTGGTCGATGTCTATGCGGCATCGATCCCTGGCTTCCCTTACCGACCTGCACTTCACGTCAACTACCAGGAAACGCAGCTGCGCATGAAGGACGGCCTGCCGAAGATGAAGGACATGCCGAAGGAGATGGGCGGCTCGGGCGTAGTGCTGCCCGAGTAGCGAGGACATCGTCATGGAAAGGCTGCCGAGCGTGTTCATTTCTCAAGATTCACCCACGCCCGCCACGCAGCGTGGCGCGATGGGCGAGGGATGGGCGACGCTCGGCCGCTCACTTTCCAACGCGACCGCAGTGCTGGTGGTATCGGCGCAATGGCAAACCAACGTGCCGATGCTTGCCGGCTCGGCGCGTTGGCCTCGCTCGCTGGACACCGCGCAGCGCGCGCGAAACCTGCTCGGCACCGCAGGTTTCGTGGCAGGTATCGATGGCCTGCGCAGGCTCGCTGACGATACATGGCAGCTCGTGCTCCACGGCTATCCGGAGCCGGAAATACCGCTTGCGCAGCTTTCGGTGCAGCCTGCGCTCGGACCGGCGCATCACGTGGCGATAGGACAGGCCATTCGCGCTCTATCCGAGGAAGGCGTTCTCATCGTAGGGTCAGGCGGTATAGCCGACCAGGATTTTCATCCCTTCTTTGTGGCCCTCGGCGCCGCTGCTGCGGGGGCGAGACCCGAACGCATTGACGGCATCGAACCGTTGCATGCCTACATATTCCACTAGCAGAACGAATCACAACCGAGATAAAGGAAGGACATGACCATCCGGCGTATCCTCGAAACCGCGTTCTATCCGCTGGCGTTCATCGCCTGCGTCGGGATAGCGATGTTGATCAACGCGTTCTGCCCCGCGATTTCAGACGTAGGGCACCGCACTTGTCCGCAGATACTCCTAGCAGCGGTGGGGACTTCAGTGGGGACTGAAGGGTCCAGGAGCGTACAAAACGGCGCGAAATAAGCAGGAACGGGCGGCGCCGTGCTGCTGTTGCATCAATGAGTTGCGCCTAGCGGAATACCTACGAACCAGGGGGGTCGTGGGTTCAAATCCTGCCGGGCGCGCCAGATTCCTACCGAACGCGGACGATCGTCTTCCCCGGCCGTCGCGCGGTCGAGTTGAAGGCGGCGACGGCGCCGTCGAGGGTCGAGACGGTGCCGATGTTGGTCCGCAGTCTTCCGTCCCGCACCTGTTGGACGATCTCGCTCAGCTGGGCGCGGTCCGACTCGACGACGAAGTCGACCGCCAGGCCGTCGACGGGCCGTGCCTCGGACGGGCCGACAATGGATACCAGCGTTCCTCCGGCGCGAACCAGGCGCGCGGACCGCTTGCCGATGTCGCCGCCGATGAGATCGAACACCAGATCGACGCCGCCGATGTCTTCCAGGGCGTCGTGCTCGAGGTCGACGAACTCCTGCGCGCCGAAGTCGAGCGCCTTCTGGCGGTCGGCGGCGCGTCCGGTGCCGATGACGTAGGCGCCCGCTGATCGCGCGAGTTGCGTCACCATCGACCCGACCGCGCCGGCCGCGCCGTGCGCGAGGACGCTCTGCCCTGCCCGAAGGCGGCCGTGCTCGAACAGTCCCTGCCACGCCGTGAGGCCCGAGATCGGCAGGCTCGCGCCCACCGTGAAGTCGACGTCGCCCGGCAGCGGCGCGAGGTTGCGTGCCTCGATCGCCAGATACTCGGCCAGGGTGCCGTCGCGATACCAGTCCGCGAGGCCGAACACCCGCTGTCCGACCGACAGCCCTGTCGTGCCATAGCCGAGGGCCGTGACCACTCCGGCCAGCTCGTGCCCGGGGATCGACGGGGTCCGGCCACGGCCGAGGCGATCGGTCCAGGTCGAGGGCCACGCCAACTCGGTCCCGACGAATCCCGACGCATGAATCCGAACGACGACGTCGTTTATCGCTGCCCGCGGCTCGGGCCGCTCCGCGAGTTTCATCCCGGTCGTTCCCGCAGCCTGATCCGTCACCACTATCGCCTTCATGTGAATGTCTCCGGTTGCTAGTCTCTAAAGCTCCGCAGCAGGTTGAGGAGCACGTTCGGATCGCACGGCTTCGCGATGTAGTAATTGAAGCCGCCCAGCTTGCCGAGCACCTGATCCGCGGCCTGGCGGTAGACGCCGCTGATCGCGACGAGCACCGGGCGGTCGGGGCCGTGCTTCGCCCGGATCTCGCGGGCGACATCCCAGCCGCTTCTGTCCGGCATCGCGATGTCGATGAGCACCACGTCGGGATCGAACTCCTGCATGGCGGGCGCGACGTCGCCGCCTCGATACACGCCGCGCGCCTCGTAGCCTTCCTGGCGCAGCAGCTCCATCAGAGTGAGCACCGTGTCGCGCTCGTCGTCGGCGAGCAGGACACGGCGGCGGCTGCGCGACGGGCACGGCGCCGGTCTGGCGCCAGGCTGAGCCGCGGGCGGCACCACGAAATCGCTTGCCAGCGATGCGGCGGCCTGCCTTTCGGTGAGCGGCCGGCTGAAGAGATAGCCCTGCAACTCGTCGCAGCCGAGACGGCGCAGGATCTTCGCCTGCGCTTCGCTCTCCACGCCTTCGGCGACGACCTTCAGGCGCAGCGAATGGGCGAGCGAAATCATCGTCTCGACCAGCGTCATGGTCGCCGGGTCGTCTGCCATGGTGGCGATGAACGAGCGGTCGATCTTCAGCGCCTCGACCGGCAGCCGCGCCAGATAGAAGAGCGAGGAATAGCCGGTGCCGAAATCATCGATCGCGACCCCCACGCCCAGCCGGCGCACCGCGTTCAGCTTCTCGATGCTCGCGTGGATGTCTTCCATGATGAGCGACTCCGTGATCTCGAGGTCGATTCCCGGCGGCGAGGCCCCGCCGGCGATCGCGCGCTCCAGCGTCTGCACGAAGTCGCGCCGGCGCAGCTGGATGGCCGAGACATTGACCGCGACGCGCGGCGGCATGAGCCCCGCTTCTACCCACGAGCGGCGATCGCGCGCGGCGCGCGCCAAAGCCCAGGCGCCGACCTCGAGGATGAGACCGGTTTCCTCGAGCAGCGGAATGAACTGCAGCGGCGGCACCAGACCCAGCTCGCGGCTCTGCCAGCGGATGAGCGCCTCCATGCCCACCATCGTGCGGCCCGCGATGTCGACCTTCGGCTGATAGTGCAGCACGAACTCCTCCTTCTCGAGCGCCTGCCGCAGCCGGTTCTCGAGGGCGAGCTGCTCGGCGATACGCGCGGTCATTTCCTGCGTATAGAAGAGATAGCGCTCGCCGCCGGCTTTTGCCTTCTTCAGCGCCGCCTCGGCGTTGCACAACAACGCCTCGGGGTCCGTCGCGTCGTCGGGGAAGAGCGCGATGCCGGCGCGCGCCGCCAGGCGCAGCTTCGTCCCGCCGACCTCGAACGGCATGCCGAACACTTCGGCCATCTGCTGTTCGGTGTGCCGCGCCACCTGCTCGCCAGCGCTCACGTCCGGCGTGACGGTGGCGAAATGATCGGCTTCCAGGCGCGCGAACCAGCTGGTCGGCAAGGCGCCGTTCTGCATGCGCCGCGCGAGGTCCACGAGCAACGCGTCGCCAGCCTGGCGCCCAAGGCTGTCGTTCACGCTTTTGAAGTGCTCCACGTCGATGATCCGCAGTGAAACGCGCTCTGCCTTGCGCGCGGCGTCTTCGAGCTGCAGCCTGAGGCGCTCGTGAAAGAGCACCCGGTTGGGAAAGCCGGTGAGCTGGTCGTAGTGCGAGAGATATTCGCGCGCGGCGCGTTCGCGCGCCGTTCCGACCGCATTGCCGACCGCCGCCGGCAGCCGTGCCATGCGGTCCTTCAGCAGGTAGTCGTCGGCGCCCAGCCGGATCGTCTGCGCAGCCTTTTCTTCGCCGATCGTGCCCGAGGCGACGATGAATGGCAGGTGAGGATGGCGCTGCCTCAGCAGCTCGAGGGCGCGCAGCCCGCTGAAGCGCGGCAGGTCGTAGTCGGCGATGACGATGTCGGGCGTGCTTTCGATCGCGCGACGGAACTCGTCCTCGGTCTCCACGCGCTGCCAGTCGACGTCGTACCCGGCCTCGCGCAGCGCTCGCGCCATGAGATCGGCATCGGCCGGGTTGTCCTCGACATGAACGACGTGAAGCTTTTCCGCCACGCTAGGGTTTGATCAGCCCGTGGCGGATGGCCAGCCGCACCAGACCGGGGACGTCGTTGATATCGAGTTTGGCCATCACGCGGCTGCGATAAGTATCTATGCTGCTCGGTTTGACGCCGACGATCGCCGCGATCTCCTTGCTGGTCCTGCCTTCGACGACGAGCTTCAGCACCTGGCGCTCGCGCGGACTCAGTCCATCGAACGCGGTGGTCTTGGTATTCTTTTTCATCGCTCACCGATGGGCCGCCACTGCGGCGCTCGCTCAGTGTTTGCACGATAGCGAGGAATACCTGCAGTGTCTGTCCTGAAATATGTACAGCGGGAACCGGCGGCCGCGCGCGCCTTGTACGGAAATCCGTACAGGGGCGGCCGTACGACTACGAGCGCCTACGCGCTCGCGATGCCGTGCTGGATGGCGAAGCGCACCAGCGCGGGCAAGTCGTCGACGGCCAGCTTCAGCATGATGCGGCTGCGGTAGGTATCGACACTCGCCGGCGCGATGTCGAGCGTGCCGGCGATTTCCTTGCTCGTGCGCCCGGCGACGACGAGCTCGAGCACCTGCCGCTCGCGGCGACTCAGCCGCTCGACCGGCGAAGCTTCCGTGTCGCTCACATTGCGCACGTAGTGGACGATGTAGCGCGGCGCACCCGATGCGTCGCCGCGCAGCCTCACCAGGCATCTCGCCCAGCGCAACTCGCCGGCGCGCGTGCGAAGCCGGTGGTCGTACGCGAGCGGTTCAGGGCTCGCGAGCAGCGCATCGCGCAGGCCGCGCGTATCCGCGATATCGCTTACGTCGCTGACTGGCCTGCCGCGCAGCTCGAGGGCCTCGTAGCCCAGCAGCTGCGCGAACGCACGGTTCGCCCGCACGATGTACCCGTCCGTGTCGGTGACGACGAGCGCGCGTCGCGAGTCATCGAAGGTGGTCGTCAGCAGCTCGTCGTCCGCCTTTGCCTCGATCGCGACGCGCGCCATCTGCACCGCCGTGTCGATGATTTCGAGGTCCTCGGCGCGCGGCAGGCGGGGCGCGCCGTAGTACATGGCGAAGGTGCCGAGCACGCGGTTGTCGCCGGCGAGGATTGGCGCCGACCACGTCGCCCGCACTCCGTTCCTCAACAGGACGTCGCGGCCGTTGCGCCATATCGGATCCGTCGCCGTGTCGTAGATGTACACAGGCTCCTTCCGATAGGACGCGATGCCGCACGAGCCTGAATCGGGCGCGATACGCAGGAATGGCTCCATACCGCTCTTCAGGTCGTCTGACAGGCTGGGCGCCGCGGCGAACCGCAGCCGGGTCTGCGTGGCGTCTGCGAGGAGCACGGCACACCGCATGTCGGCCACCTGGCCTTCAATGAGCTCGACGAGCGTGACCAGGACCTCCTCGAGCGGTGCGCGGGTAGCGATCCGCTCGAGGACGCGGCGCTGGCTCTCGAGGAGGTTCAACACCCGGTCGTCGCGACTTTCGGTCTTCACGTCCATGGCCGGCCCTCCTTGCAGCGTTGATTCTACCCGCCGACCATGGAGCAGATACGCGCATCGTTGCGGCGCAGCGACGGCGTTATTGCATGAACCAGCCGTGGCTGACGACGAGCGATTGCCCGGTCAGTGCGTTGCTCGGGAACGACGCGAACAGCAATGCCACCTGTGCGACGTCGGCGGTCGTGGTGAATTCGCCATCGACGGTTTCCTTGAGCAGTCGCTTTCGCTGATCGCGAGTGCACTTGCCTGCTCGGGGATCTGCTTTTCCACCAGGGGCGTGCGCACGAAGCCGGGGCAGATGACATTGGCGCGGATGTTGTGCGGGGCGCCCTCCTTGGCGACCGTCTTCGCCAGTCCGATGAGGCCGTGCTTTGCGGTGACGTAGGGCGACTTCAGAACCGGATGTCTCGCGCACTCCCGTCCGCGCCCGCCGAACGCCAGATAAGGAGGGCCTTCCTCCTTATGCGCACGACGACACCGGCGGCGCGATTCCCGTCCGCCCATTTCGCCTCGCTGTAGTACGCGACATCGGGCTCGTCCTGCCGCCAGGCCCATCGGGCGAGCGAGCCGGGCGTGCGGTCGGGACCCCAGGCGTCATGAAATTGATCGCCGTCGAACACCACCAGGGCCTGCACGTCCGCGCGGTGCAAGCGATCGCTCTTGCGCAGGATAGCCAACGTGGGGGTGTCGGCGAAGATGACCAGGCGATCGTGCCGGGGAAGCAGCTCCGCAGCAGCAGGGCTCCACCATACCGCCCGGATGTCGAGGCAGTGGGCGAGCATGCTGGAGACGATGCGGGAGAGCTCTGCAGGCGGCTCGCCATGTGCCGCCTGGCGCAGCTCAATGTCGGACTGCATCGTTGCCGGTCAGCGCCGCGAGCGCCTGCTTCAGGCCCTTGAAGTAACCGAAGCGCCAATACAGCCGGTCGCGCGTGCTCGCGTCGGCATCCAGGCTTTCATCGCGCGGGTCGAGACCCTGCCCGGCAAGCCACGCGGCGAGCCTGGCGAGCTCGGCCAGCAGGGTCGATGCGGCGGACAGCTCGGCGAGGCGCAGCCCGCCGGCATCGGCCACTTGCACGCCGACCGGCACGGCTGGCCCTCGGGCTACCATGCCTCGAGCGAAGCGCGCGCCATCTCCGCCTTCTTCCGTTGCTTTGCCCGCTGCGTCATCTCGCGAGGCTGCGGCGGTAGGAAGTCTGTACGCTGGTGCACGGCCATACTCGCAATGCAGCGCGCTAGAGGCGGGCTTCGGCCCGCGTTTTCGGGAGCTGCGCGCAGAACACCGTGCTGTCCCCGGAGGATTCAGCCTCGATCGTGCCGCCGTGCATCGCCACGATCTCTCTGGCGATGTAGAGCCCGAGCCCCAGGCTCGTTGACGAGTCGGCGTCCTCGTCGGTCAACGCGGAAGGTATCTGCACGAGCGGATTGAAGATCACCTGCAGCTGGTCGGCGGGGATCGGGCGGCCACGGTTCTTGACGCGCAGCGTCACCTTCGCCGTGTCCCCGTGCGCCGAGAGCGTGATCGGCTCGCTCCTTTCGCCATGCCGCACGGCGTTGTTCAGCAGGTTAGCCAGCACTTGCTGCAAACGCTCGGCATCGAACCGGCCGTTCAGATCGCCAGAGAGTTCCAGGCGGAAGCCCCTCTCCGGGTGAACGGCGCGGATCTCGTCGTAGGCCATGCGGCAGATCTGCTCCATGTTGCTCGCCTCGGGCGCAATGGGAATCGAGCGGCCAAGCCGCACACGCGTGTAATCGAGCAGGTCCTTGATCATGGTGCTCATTCTCGCGGCACCGCGGGTCACCCGCCTCGCGGCCTCAAGCGGTGCGCCCGCGGGAAGAAGACCGGGTGCCGTGAGATAAAGCCCTGAATTGGCGATCGCGGAGAGCGGGTTGCGCAGGTCGTGCCCGAGGATCGCGAGGAACGTGTCTCTCGAGTGCGCGACCTCATTGGAGTAATTGGAGATGGATTCGGCAAGCGCCTGGTCGATCGCTTCGTTGAAGCGCGTCGTCTCGTAGAGCGTCGTTTCGCTCGCCGCGTCGCGCTTGAGCCAGAGGCGCAGCACGCTCGCCCGGAGGGCCCGGAATTCGGCAGCGAGCTGGCGCAGGTCGAACCCCGCAAGATGGCGTAGCGCACCATGCGTCATGGCGGCGGTCCTCGTCGCCTCGGCGATCTGTACGTAGCCCTTCGACTTGTAGGCTTGCTCAAGGTCGGTCTGGCTGGTCTCGATGTCCTCGGCGATGGCGAGCAGGATCTGGCTCGCATGATCGCGCAGCGCGAGCGACGTCATCGTCTGGCCGCCAACGAGCAGCGAAGCGGCGAATGATTCCCACTCCATCAGGATTTCTTCGAGGTTCTCGGTGATGAAGCTTGCCAATCGCATTGCGTCCGCCTGTCTCGACGTCGCGGCCTTGAGCGCCGCAGAGGTCGCAACAATGCGCGTCGTGGCGATTGCGTGTCCGTTCGGTGTCAGACATAACGATGCCGCGGCCGAGCTACAACCGTCGCTTCGTAGTGACGCGTCAGGGGATTTTCATGTAGCAGGAGCAGCTCGCCGCTTCCAGGCCGGCGCCATCCAGGATGCGGATGAGGCCGCGCCGGTATTCGATCAGCCTTCGGCGCTGCAAGGCAGTTGCCGCCTCGGTCACGCCGGCGCGGCGCACGCCGAGCATGGCGGCGAGAAATTCATGCGTCATGCGGAATTCGTCGGCGCCGAGGCGATCGCGCGTCATGAGCAGCCAGCGCGCGAGGCGCGCCTCGACCACATGGAAGCGGTTGCACGCCGCGGTGCGCGAGATCTGGTTCATCAGGGCGTGGATATAGCCGTGCAGGGCGCCCTGCAATGCCGGGCTGTGCCGCAGCGCGCTCGCGAAACGGCCCGAGCTCATGCGCAGCGCCGCGCCGCCGCCCTGCACCAGCGCCCGCACCGGAGACCGCGGCACGCCGAGGCCGAGCGCGACGCCGACCATGCCTTCGCGGCCGACCATGCCGACCTCGAGGGCGAAGTGCCCGTCGGTCACGGCAAGCAGCGAGACCAGGCAGTCGCCCGGGAAGTACACGGAGCGCATGCGCGCCTCGGGCTCGTAGAGCACGTCGCCGAAGGCGAGCGCCGCGGGCACCAGGTCGGGCAGCAGATTCCGGTAGGCGCTTTTCGGCAGCGCGGCGAGAAGCAGGTTCGGGATGGCGCGCAGGCGGCTACCTCAGCTGCATCGAATTCTGCACCGAGGTGACGCCCTCGATGGAGCGGGCGAGCGCGACCGCCTTGTCGCGGCTCTCGGCCGAGTCGACGAAGCCGCTGAGCTGCACCTCGCCCTTGTAGGTCTCGACGTTGATCTGCGCCACCTTCAGCGCCGGATCGGCGAGGATCGCGGACTTCACCTTGGTGGTGATCCAGCTGTCGTCGACGTACGCGCCGGGGCCCTGCGGCTGCGCTGCGCAGCCGAGCGCCGAGACGAGCACTGCGACGAGGAAGAACGGCGACAAGAACTTGAACATGAGCATCTCCTGGTGAACTGCCATGCTGGGGCGCGCGCGTTGTCGCGTCTGTTCGCCAGCGTGCTTAGGCGACGGTGTGCGAGCGGCGGCGCATACAGGCAATGTGCGCCAGTAGACCGACGGCGCTTCAAACCTCGCCCGACAATTAGCGCAACATGGATATGAAGCACGATCAGCAGGCGAGCCCCTGGCTCGCGCGAGTCGTGATGCTCGCCACGGCGTTGCTGGTCCTGCACGCCGTCGGCGCCTGGACCTACGCGGCGCTCGGGGTCACGGCGGCGATCGCCTCGGCGGCGCTGGTGGGGGCGGTTGCCGTCTTCGGCGCGCGCATGGCGGGGCTCGGGCGCAACAACGCCTGGTTCGTCGTGCCGGCGCTAATTTTCACGGCATTGCCGCTCGCTGGCCGGGTCTGGACGCTGGCGAGCCGCGACGGGAGCTGGTGGACGCGCGGCGTGGACCTCGCGCCGTTCCTCATCGGCTTTGCCGTGCCGGTGCTGCTGCTTCTCGCGGCGTACCTGGGGCTGCACCGCCGCGGCGCCGCGGCGTCGGGCCCTTAGGATCCTGGCCCGCCCGGCGCTGTGTCGGATACCGAACATACGTAGTCCGCGCGGCGGCGTACGGTGCGCTCCATGCTCGACCAATGGCTCGCCGACAATCGCGCCGAGCTGATCGCTCGATGCAAGTCGAAAGTCGCGATGCGCCCCGTTCCCGCGCCGCCCGGCGGCGGGCTCGAGCACGGCATAGCGCTTTTCCTCGACCAGCTGATCCGCACGCTGCGCGCCGAGCGCTCGCCCGATCTCGCGCAAAGCCGCGTGGTTTCCGCCGAGCTCGGCGCCACCGCCGCGCGCCACGGGCGCGAGCTCCTCGAGCACGGCTTCTCGGTGGACCAGGTGGTGCACGACTACGGCGACCTCTGCCAGGCCATCACCGACCTCGCGTTCGAGCGCTCCGCGCCGATCGAAGTCGACGAATTCCGCACCCTAAACCGCTGCCTGGACAACGCCATCGCCGACGCGGTCAGCGAATTCTCCGGCCGGCGCGACGTCGAGGCCGAGAAAAGAAGCGCCCGCACGCAGCGCGAGCGGCTGGGCCGTCTCGTGCACGAGCTGCGCAACCTCGCGCACACCGCCACGCTTGCGGTCACCGCGCTCAAGTCGGGCGGGATGGGCCTCGGCGGGGCGACCGGGGCGGTCCTCGACCGCAGCCTGATCGGGCTGCGGTCCCTCATCGATCGCTCCCTCGACGAAGTGCGCGCGAGCGCAGGCATATCGCCGCGGCTGCGCCGCTTGTCGGTCGCGAGCCTGATCGCCGAGGCCAGGAGCTCGGCCGCGCTCGAAGCGCACTCGCGCGGCTGCAGCCTCAGCGTCGCGAGCGTTGAGCGCGATCTCGCCGTCGAGGCCGACCGCGAGCTCCTGCTCGGCGCGCTGGGAAACCTGCTGCAGAACGCCTTCAAGTTCACCGCGCCGCGCAGCGAGGTCACGTTGCGCGCCTATGCCGACGCCGACCGTGTCCTGATCGAGGTCGCGGACCATTGCGGCGGCCTGCCCCCCGGCAAGGCGCAGCGCCTGTTCGCGCCGTTCGTTCAGGACGACGCCGACCGATCCGGCCTCGGATTGGGGCTGGTGATCGCGCGCCGCTCTGTCGAGGCGAGCGGCGGGCGCCTGAGCGTGCGCGACGTGCCCGCCAAGGGCTGCGTCTTCACCATCAACCTGCCGCGCCACGCACTGCCGGCCTTGGTCCGCTAGCGGACACTAGGGGTAACATGGCGGGCGATGCACGCGAATCTCCAGCAGGCGAGCACAGCGAAGGACAACGAGCTTCTCGCGGCGCTGCCCGAGGAGGCCTTCGCCGCGTTGCTGCCCCATCTCGAGCCCGTTCCGCTGCCGCTCGGCATGGCGGTGTACGAATCGGGCGCGAAGCAGAGCTACGTGTACTTTCCGACCAGCGGAATCGTCTCGCTGCTCTACGTGCTGGAGGACGGCTCCTCGGCGGAGATCGCGATCGCCGGCAAGGAGGGGCTGGTCGGCATCAGCCTGTTCATGGGCGGCGAGACCACGCCCAGCCGCGCCGTGGTGCAGAGCTCGGGCGAGGGCTATCGGCTGAGGGCCGCGGTGCTGAAGAAGATGTTCGAAAACGGCGGCGCGCTGCAGCACCTGCTGCTGCGCTACACCCAGGCGCTGATCACGCAAATGACGCAGACCGCGGTCTGCAACCGCCACCACTCGGTCGACCAGCAGCTTTGCCGCTGGCTGCTGCTCAGCCTCGACCGGCTGCCTTCCGATGAGCTGGTGATGACGCAGGAGCTGATCGCCAACATGCTCGGCGTGCGCCGCGAAGGGGTCACCGAGGCGGCGGGCAAGCTGCAGGCCGAGCACCTGATCGAGTACCGCCGCGGTCGCATCAAGGTGCTCGACCGCGCCGGACTGGAAGCGCGCGTCTGCGAGTGCTACGCGGTGGTGAAGAAGGAGTACGACAGGCTGCTGCCGAAGGACGCGCCCGCACCCTGAGCCGGGTCCGTCGGGAGCGGGCGACAGCCCGCGCGGCTGCCGCGTTGGCTGGCGCACAGATCGCCCCTGGCCCGGCGAATAGGGTGGGCCGGTGACCGACGTGAGGCTCTCGGTAGTCATCCACCCTGAGGACGGGTACGAGTGGTCGGGGATCCTGCTCGCCAAGGCGAACTTCGACCGCACGCTCGAGCTGCTCACCCGCGCCTGGGAACGGCTGCTCGGCTATGGGCGCCGCGAGCTCGACGGCAAGGCGCTGGGCGCCCTGATGGCCGTGGAGCGCAAAGCCGACGGCTTGATCGCGACTGCCGTGGCCGCGATATTCGACCCGCGCAGCATGGCGAGCGTCGAGCTGACGCTGCGCTGCCGCGGCGGCGCGAGGAGGGTGCTCAGGTTGCACCGCCGCCTCGACGCGGCAACCGGCACGATCTACATCGTCGGCGAGGAGGTCCCTAGCTCGATGAGCCCGCCGTCGCCGGCGGCCCTTCGAGGCGCGCCTGCCAATCGGCGATCTGCCGCTCCGCCTCCCCGGCGCTGATGCCGTAGGCCTCCTTCACGCGCGCGACGAGCAGGAAGCGCCGGCCCCTGAGGGCCTGCAGCTGCTGCTCGCCGAGGCGATTCCAGCGGCGCTTGGCGGCGTGCCGGAAGCGCTCCCAATCGGCTTCGATCCGGTCCCAGATCATTCCTTCGCCCCGACGGACACGCCGAAATTCATCGTCTGCTGCCTGTAGGCGGACGGGATGTAGAGCAGCTCGAGGCGGATCTCCTTCAGCCGCTTCGGCTTGAGCGCAGCGGCGGGGAACTCCGCCTCCACGGACTGCGCGGCTTCCTGGCCGGGATCGAGCCGCTCCTGATTGCCGTCCGACGAGGCGGACCTGAGGGTCGGCTCGGCACGATTGTCCTCGAGCTCGATCGTCTTGCCCTGCTGATCGATGTAGAGCACTTTGCCGCCGAGCAGCCGCACGCTCTGGTCGGCGGAGACGTTGGTCAGGACCAGCTTGCCGGTCAGCCGCGCCGGCGTATCGATGCGGCCCGAGCCGTCTTCGACGCGCTCGGTGACCTTCATCTCGGTGAGCTCGCCGCTCAGGATCCCCGCTTTGACCTTCACGGCATCCGGCGTCACGGCGTACTCCTTGTCGTTGACGGCCGCCGCCTCGGAGGCCGGCTTGGGCGAGCAGCCCGCAAGAAGCAGCGCGGCCGCCATCATTCGCATCAGCATCGTTGGCATTTCTCCTCCGGTTGTCCGGACAGGATCGCGCGCCGGCGGCCGGCGGTCTGTACGGTATCGCGCACATCGGCGCCAGTGTTCGAGAGCGCACATACGCGGCGCCGCGTAGCGCCCATGATGGCGCGATGAAGGAGCAGGATGAACGCCGCCCTTGACTTGCTGCGGCGGGGATGCCTCGTTTTGGCGCTTGGCGGGGCGGTCCCGCTCGCCGTTGCGCAGGCGGCTACCGGCCAGGCCGAGCGCAACGCCATCGAGCTCAGGCAGGGCATGACGCTCGAGTCGGTGCAGACGCTGCTCGGCAAGCCCGCGCGCACCGCGCTGAAGCACCGGAATGCCCGGCCCGACGAGCAGGGCTCGCTGGAATGGACCTACACGTTCGGCGGCAAGTACTCCCGGCGCGTGCTCCAGGTCGTGTTCGCCGCAAACGCGCCCGGCCAGTGGACCGTCGAGAGCTGGGACTGGCCCGGGTACTAGCGGCGCACCATCCCGGCCATCAGCTTGAGCAGCTCGTCCTCGACGAGCCGCGTGTCGATCTGCGCCAGCGTGTGCGTGCCCTGGCCGCCGGCGAGCGAGCCGGACTGCGGCACCGCGCCGTTGGTGATGCATACGATCCGGTTGTAGTGCCGGGTGCTGAGGGAAAGCTCCTGGCGGTGCCGGTCGGCGCTTGCCGTGCCTTCCATGCCTGCCGGGGTGACGAGCAGCGCGATCAGCGCCTCGGTCGGCGTGCCTTGCGAGGCGCTGAACTCGACCTCGCGGATGACCGAGCCGTGCCCGCGGCCACGCAGGATCTCGCCCGCGGCCTCGAACACGGGCCGCACGACTTCGCGCCGCAATCGGGCGAAGCGCTCGAGGAACGCCGCCTCGTCCGCCTGCGCCTGCTGCTTGTGCGCTTCGGCGCTGCGGCGCGCCGCCTCGTAGGTATCGAGCATCGAGGCCAGCTCGGTGTGCAGTCGCTCGCTCATTCGCGCAAAGTGTGCGCTCGTCCGGCGAGGCGCGGCTGTACGTCAGCGCACAGACTTGCTGCCCGCCCCCGGCGCACGCTGGTCCCATGAGCCTGCATGAAGAAATCGCGGCGCTCCAGGGGCGCATTTTCCGCGCTCGAGCCGAGCGCGACGGCCGGCGGTTGCGCGACCGATGAGGAATACCACGCGCAACCTGAAGAACCGCAGGCGCATGCAGAAGATCCGCAGCACGCTGGCCCAGCACGCCAAGCAGCGGAAGAAGGCGCAGAAGGCGCGTCGTTCCGTTACGGCACGGCGAGCAGGCGGCGCAAGCCCTTCGGGTCGAGGATGAGAACACGCTTCTGCTGCACGTCGAGAAGCCCGCTCTTGTCGAATTGGGAAAATATTCGGCTCACGGTTTCGAGCTTGAGCCCGAGGTAGCTGCCGATTTCGCCGCGCGTCACCTCGCAACGCTTCACGCGTCGGCGAAGGAACGCGACTTCGCCGAAAGCCGCGAGATCCGCCAGGGGACGGTGGGCGCCGGATCCCGTTTCCGGGAGGATCAGGCAACCATCCGCACGGGCTCGCGCGCGGCGTGATCGGGCGTCAGGCGGCCGTCGTCCGCGCCGTACGCGCAGGCGACCGATCCCCAGAACGCCCAGTATTCGCCTTCGCGCAGCTCCACGCGCAGCTCGAGCACGCTGTCGGCGTTTACCTCGCCGCGCGGCCCGCCGACCATCAGGCCTTCGGCGCCGCCGTTGAGCAGCGCCAGGCGGCAATGCTGCAGGCGTTCGGCTTTTGCCGGCCGGTCGATCCATTCGGTCGCGCCCTCGATCACCGGCGCCCACAGCAGGCAGCGAAAGCCGTCGGAAGCGCTCTGCACTTCTCCTTCGCGCAGCGCGATGACCACCGCGCCGTCGTCGGCACGCACACCGCTCCAGCTGCGCGCGGGGTAGCGCAAGGACACGCCCTGCTCGGCGAATGCTTCGAGTCGGCTGACCTTGCGGCGGCGATAAGTGATCATGGGCTTCGCTCCGTGGAGTGGCTGAGACCGAAGCGAGGGGAAAGCGGGCGGGGTCGCAGACTGTCCTGCAAAGCTTCGTGCTCCCTTATACGCGCTATTTCCGGGGCGCGGGTTTATTTCCGATGCTCGAAACGACTACGGCGGCGCATCTCTTGCGGGAAGCTCGCCGATGGGCATGCCGAACGCTCGCACGAAGACGCTGCAGCGCGCCGCGCTCGCCATAGGCGGCGAAGATCGGCTCGCCGAGGTGCTGCACGTGCCGCCCGAGCAGGCGAGGCGCTGGCTGACCGGCCAGGACTACCCGACGACGAAGGTCTATCACCAGGCGCTCGACCTGCTCGTCGGCACGGGCGCGCATTGACGACGGCCGCCCGGCCGATCCACGCCACGGCGAAAAGCGCGTATAAGGGTGGACGAAGCCCCGCCCGAAGATCGCTGCCGCACCGGTTTTCCCTCCGCCGCTTCGCCCTCCAACCTTCGGAGCGAATAGCATCAGTCCGCGCCGGATCGAAGACGTCCAGGCCTTCATCGGCGAGCTGCTTACCGACGTGCGGTTGCGCGTGATGAGCGACGAAAGCATGTGGCAGGGAATCTCCCCCCCGAGAGCCCCGGGTTCATGAACCCGGCGGCCAGGCCGTGGACCGCGGAGCGCATCGCCAAGCTCTCGGCGCAAGACATCAAGCAGCTGCGCGCGAACGCGGAGCGCCTGCACGAGGCGGAGCTGGTCGCTCTGTGCGCGCAGGCGCTCGAGTCGGCGCGCGCTTCGCATGTCGGGCCTCGCCCGAAAACGTCGCGCACGCACGCCCGCAAGCTGGTCGCGCGCACGCGGGCATTCCAGGCGCGCGGCGTGTGGCTCGAAGATCCGAAGAGCTGGGGCGGCGTGCGCAAGTCCGACGGCACGATCGTACTCGCGCTCTGGGCGGACCACGTCGTCTCGTCACAGGGCGAATGCACTTATCTCCTATGGCGGCCGAGTACCGGCGGCGCGCGGCCGTGGTCCGACACGGCTGCAGGCAAGGAACGGCTCGCGCACTGCAGGCGGGCGATGGACGCAGGGGGCGCCGAAGGACTTCTCGTCTACGGACAGTCATTGCACGATTGCCTGCCGGAGGAGAGGGCACACACCGTCTACGGGGTCGATCCCGATACCGTGCTCGCTTTCAAGGTCGAGCTGCGCGGCGACGACTACTGGGCGGTATGGGGCAAATCGGCCGTTGCGCTCCGGCAGTGATTCTCAGGTAGCAAGCGCAATCCGGACGCGCGCGGTCGACGTTTCAGGGGGGTGAGCGCAACCACAGTACAGCTGCTGCAGGCCGCGAGCGAGATCGCCGGCGGCCCCCAGGTCCTGGCGGAGCGGCTCGGCATCGGCCTGGCGCTGCTCTCCCGGTTCATGAGCGGCGCCCGGACCCTGCCGGACGGGCTGCTGCTGCGCGCGGTGGACATCATCCTCGCCGACCGGCAGGCGCAACCGCTCGGAAGCGTTCCGGGGCAGGCCTTGCAGTCGGCGGGCCAAATTTCGGAAAATCCCGCCCGTGGAAACGGCGCAAGACCTGAAGCCGGAGGCGGGGAATGAATCCCCAGCCACGCTCGGCGATGTGCTCTATGCGGATAAATCCCGGCCGCGCCCGGCCGAGCAGGAATGGGTCGCGCTCGTGCGCTCCGTCGCCGGCGGCGACCAGCTCGCCCTGCACGCGCTCTACGAGCGCTCGCACCGCATCGTCTTCACCCTGATCGTGCGCATCACCGCCAATCGCGAGACCGCCGAAGAGGTGACGCTCGACGTCTTCCACGACGTTTGGCGGCGCGCGTCGGGCTACGACCCGGCGAACGGCAGCGTGCTCGGCTGGATCATGAACCAGGCGCGCTCGCGCGCGCTGGATCGCCTGAGGTTCGAAAGCCGGAAAAAGCGCAGCGGCGCCCTGGAAAGCGATACGGCCTTGACGGCAGCGGCGGACTCGCAGGCGGCGCTCGAGCTCAAGCAGCAGGGCGAGGCGCTGCGGCGCGCGCTCGCGGTGCTGACGGCGGACGAGCGCCAGGCGATCGAGACGGCTTATTTCGCCGAGCTGACCTACGCCGAAGCCGCGGCGCGCCTCCATCAACCGCTGGGAACCGTGAAGACGCGCATCCGTTCCGGCCTGCAGAAATTGCGCGAGGCGCTGAAATGAGCGGCTGCGATCGCACCGAGCTGGCATTCGCCTACGCCGTGCACGCGTTGCCGGCGGCCGAGGCGGCGCAGTTCGAAGGCCACCTCGCCTCGTGCGCGCACTGCCGCGGCGAGCTGCAGATGCTGCAGCCGGTCGTCGGCGCGTTCGTTGCATGGCCGACCGACGTGCTTCGCCCCGGCGCGTCCCTGCAGCAACGCTTGGCGCAGCGCATCGCCGCCGATACCGGCGCGCCGCCGGTGCCGCCGCCGGCGCGGCAATGGTCCGAGCCGGCATGGGAGCAGGTGGCGCCCGGCATTTCCGTGAAGATGCTCGCCAACGACGAGGAGAAGCACGTCGTCAGCATGCTGGTGCGTCTCGCGCCCGGCGCGTCGTACCCGGCGCATACCCACGCGGGCGTCGAGGAGCTGCACCTGCTGGAAGGCGAGCTGTGGATCGACGAGCGCAAGCTTTTTCCCGGCGACTACAACTACGGAAGACCGGGCGAGGGCGACCAGCGCGTCTGGAGCGAGACGGGCTGCACCTGCGTGCTGATCACCAGCACTCGCGATATCCTGCGCTGAGATCGTGAGCTTCGCCGAGCGCACCGTGGTGCTGACCGGCGCCGCGGGCAACCTCGGCCGCGCGGTGGCGGCCGCCTTCGCCGCGCGCGGCGCGAGCCTGGTGCTGCTCGACCGGCGCGCGCCGTCGCCGCCCGAGGGCAAGCATCTTTGCCTCGCCGTCGACCTGCTCGACGCCGCGGCGGTGCAGGCGAGCGTCGACACGGCGATGGCGCGCTTCGGGCGCCTCGATGTGCTGGTCAACATCGCCGGCGGCTTCCGCATGGGGACGCCCGTGCACGAGACGAGCATCGAGGACTGGAACTTCCTGCTCGACCTCAACGCGCGCACCGTGCTGAATACCGCAAGAGCCGTAGTGCCGCGCATGCTGGCCGCGGGCGGCGGCAAGATCGTCAACATCGGCGCCTTCGCCGCGCAGAAGGGCGCCGCGCAGATGGGCGCCTACGTGGCCGCGAAGAGCGCGGTGATCCGCCTCACCGAGACGATGGCGGCGGAGCTGCGCAGCCGCCGCATCAACGTCAATTGCGTGCTGCCGACGATCATCGACACGCCGGAGAACCGCGCCGCCATGCCGGACGCCGATCCGGGCAAGTGGGTGGCGCCGCGGGACCTCGCCGAAGTCATCGTCTTCCTCGCTTCCGACGCGGCGCGCGCGATCCACGGCGCGGCGCTGCCCGTCACCGGGCTGAGCTGAGCGCCGCTACAGCGGCGACACAGCCTTTATTCCGGCGGGCGCGAGCGAACTTCGCATTGACGCGCGCCCGCGTCGCCTGCACCATGCGCGGTCATTTCCTGGGGAGGAGAGACCATGTCAAGAATCGCTGCCACGTTCCTTGTCGCCGCGGGCCTCTCGGCCTGCGCTCAGATGCCGGGTCAAGCGCCCGCTCAGGCGCCGGCTTCGGGCCCCGAAGTGACGCTGACGCGCCTCGACTGCGGCACCGGCCCGAACGACCCGCGCCGCTTCACCGACACCTTCGCCTACAGCGAGCCGACCAAGCCCTTCACGTTCAGCTGCTACGTGATCAAGCACGGCAACGACTATATGGTCTGGGACACGGGCTACAAGCCCGGCTCGGTGCCGAACGCCGCCAAGGTGACGCTCGGCGAGCAGCTCAGGCAGATCGGCATCAATCCCGACCAGGTGAAATACGTCGGCATCAGCCATTTCCACGCCGACCACACCGGCCAGCTCGACACGGTGCCCAACGCGACGCTGCTCATCGGCCAGAAGGAGTGGGACGCGCTCACCGCGCCCAAGCCGATGGCCGGCGCGAACGTGGCCGGGTTCAAGCACTGGATCAGCGGCGGCGGCAAGGTCGAGCCGCAGGCGGCCGACAAGGACGTGTTCGGCGACGGCACGGTGATCGTGCTGCGCACGCCGGGCCACACGCCGGGGCACCAGTCGCTGCTCGTGCGCCTCAAGGAGAAAGGGCCGGTGGTCCTCGCCGGCGACGCGGTGCACTTCCGCGAGAACTACGAGACGAACGGCGTGCCGGGCTTCAACTACGACCGCGCCGAGACGCTCGCCTCGATCGATCGCATCCGGCAGATCGAGAAGAACCTGCACGCGACGGTGATCATCCAGCACGACCCGCGCGACATCGGCAAGCTGCCGGCGTTTCCCGCGGCTGCGCGCTAGCTAGTCTTCTTCCGCCGAGGCGGTGCAGTTGCGCAGGTCCGCCCGGCCGCCGGCGGCGATCGCGCTGTAGAGCTTCCAGAACCGCCCATCCACGCGCTTCTCGCGCGGATGGGCGTTTTCTTTTCCGAAGCGGCCGACCGCGCGCGGGCCGGCGTTGTACACGGCGTAGACCGCGCGCGGCGCGTCCTCCGGCCTGCCGCTGCGCGCCGCGTACGGTATCGCGTAGTCCCTGAGGTAACGCATCAGGATCTGCGAGCCGGCGCGGACGTTGTACGCCGTGCTCCAGCGCAGGCGCTCGACGTCGTAGAAGCCGCGCCAGACGCGCTGGTTGATCTGCATCATGCCAACGCTGCGTGACGCGGAGCGCAGGTAGGTGACCTTGCCGCCGCGCTTCACGTACTGGCGCCAGCAGCTCTCGATGAGCGCGGTCGACGGCACGAGGTTGCGGTACACCGCGTCGTAGGGCGCGGCGAGGCTGCCGCGCTCGAGCTCGCGCGCGGCCGTCTCGCCGAGCAGCTTGCCGATGCGGGCTTCATAGAGATCGAGCTCGTCCCGCCTGGGTATCCAGCGGTCCAGCAAGGGCTCGTCCGCGGCATGCGCGGTGCGCACCAGGAAGTCCAGCCAGCTCGTGGTGCGCGGCGGCGCCGGCGGCTCGGCGATTTCCGGGACGCCGAAGAGCGCGCGCAGCTGCGGGTCGACGGTCCAGTCGTAGGCGAGCGGATCCTCGGCGCCGCCGGGCCGCAGGCTGCGCGCCAGGCGGCGCAACGCGTCGGCCGAGGGCCGCACCTGCAGGCCCGGCGCCGCGCGATCCAGGGCGAGCAGCGCATCGCCCGAGTCGAGGAACACGACGTGGCGCGAATCGTCGAGGATCTTGCGCAGCTCGCTCCAGGCGTCGACGAACAGCGCCTGCAGCGGATCGCCCGCGGTCGTCTCCTCGCCCGCGAGGATGGCGCTCAGCCGGTAGCGGCTCTCGAGCAGCAGCGTGAACAGGCGCTCGCGCAGCGCCGGGTCGGCGTTGTCGAGCGCGAGCTGCTTCAGGCTGTAGACCAGGAACGCATCCCAGGGCTGCAGCGCCCGGTCGAGCGCCTCGAGCTCGGCCTCGTTGAGCGGCGCGGCCGAAGTCGTCGCGGGCGGCGCGACCAGCCACGCGTCGGGGACCTGCAGGCTCACCGGCACGACGAGCCCCGCCGGCTGCACGCGCGGCTGCTGCAGCGCCAGCCCGGCGAGCACCTGCGTGAGCTGCTCGCGATAAGGCGCGGGCGCCGCGGTGCGCACCACCTCCAGCATGGCGTCGCGCGCCGCGCCGAAGTCGTAGCTGAAGCGCTCGATGCGCGGGTGCACGTAGCGCTTGCTCATTTCCCAGATGAAGCCGGCGGCCGGCGAGCCGTTCTCGTCGGTCACCTTCGAGTCCGCGACGCGAAGGCGCAGGTGCCCCGCCGGGTCGAGGACCGGCACGAGCGTGAAGTCGAGCGTGCCGCGCCAGGCCACGGCGTTCTGGCATTGCCCGAGGAGCTCGAGGCCGAGCGCCGCCGTGCCGGGCGCGCTGACGCGAAGCCGGCCGTCGGCCGAGGCGAGCGACGGCGCGCCGAGGTTGAGGTAGCGGCAGCGGCCCTCCCGGTAAAGGAAACCCTTGCTGGAAGCCGCAACCAGCTGCGACGCGAGCGCCTCGCGGATCGCCTCGAGCGGCAGGCGCAGCGGAATCTCGAGCTCGGCCGCCGTGGCGAGCGATACCCAGAGCGAAAGGCAGACGATCGATGCGCGCAGAATGCCCATGCGGGTTCCCGCGATGACGATACGTGACGTGCGTGTGAAGCTTCTACCCCGAGGGGATAGTCAATCCGCAGGAATGGGGGGCTGCGTGCCCTTGATCTGGATGCGGTAGCCCGAGCGCACGTTCGGCCAGTAGTCCCAGATCGCCCGGTGCTGGGTGCAGCGGTTGTCCCAGAAGGCGATCGAGTTCTCGCGCCAGTGGAAGCGCATCTGCCATTCCGGGCTCTCGATGTGGTCGAACAGGAACTCCAGGATCGCCGCGCTCTCGTCCGGCGGCAGGCCGTCGATGTGCGTCGTCTGGCCGCGGTTCACGTAGAGCAGCTTGCGGCCGGTCCAGGGATGGCGCGCGACGACCGGGTGCGAGCTCACCGGGTAGACGGTCTTCGTGCCCTTGTCGAAGAGCTTGGCGCCGTCGTGCGTCGCGGTCAGGCCGGCGAGGAACGCCTTCATCCGGTCCGAGAGCGCGTCGTAGGCCGCGTACATGCTCGCGAACAGGGTGTCGCCGCCGCCGTCGGGCGGGATGATGCGCTGGTGCAGGATGCTCGCCATCGGCGGGACGGCCGCGCACGACTGGTCGGTGTGCCAGACCTCGCCCGACACGCGCTTCGAGTTGCGGTCGAAGTGCTGGCGCCGCGCCTCGGGATACCTCTCGTCGGGCTTCGACGCGGTGCCTTCGCCGCCGACGTGGATGTGCAGCTCGCCGAAGTAGCGCGCGAAGCGCCGGTGCATCTCCAGGTCGATCGGCTGCTCGTGGAAGAAGATCACGCCGTGCTTCGCCAGCGCGTCCTTCAGCTCGGCTACCTGCGCTTCGGCGAGCGGCCGGGTGAGGTCGATGTCGCCGATCTCCGCGCCGACGTGCGGGGAGAGCGGCTTGACGCTGAGGGTCGGCACGGCGCCAATCCTACCGCGAGTGCTTGCAACCCGAGCATGAACGTCTCGTCCCACTCGGAGCGCTGGAAGTATCGGGCGCTGCGCACGAGGAGCGGGCACTCCTTGGCGAGGAACTCGTCCGACACCGGCTGCGCCGCCGAAGGCCCCATGGCGTAGCCCGCCGTCTCCTCGAGCCCGGCGCCGATCAGGTAGTAGCCCACCGCGCGGAAGCAGCGCGCTGCCGTCTCGTCGTCGCCGGTCGCGTCGCGAAACATGCCGAGGAGGCGCTCGATGAAGCGCACGCCCGCCGGCGTATTGAGCCGGTGCACCGCGACCAGCGGGAAGAGCTTCGGGTAGCGATGCGCCATGGCGCGGTACTCCTCGCAGGCGCGGCGCACCCGCTCGAGCGCGGGCAGCCCGGGATCCGGCACGGCCATGGAGCCGATCGCATGCTCGACCAGCGCGTCGAGCAGGTGCTGCTTGCTGGGGAAGAAGTGGTAGATGCTCATGGCCTCGCAGCCGAGCGCGCGGCCGAGCTTGCGCGTGCTGAACCCGGCGAGTCCTGCGCGCTCGATGAGCGCGAGCGCCGCCTGCACGATGCGCTCGCGGCTGAGGACCTCGCGCCGCTTCGCCATGCTTGCGATCTTACGCTGTAAGGGTGATACTGCGCAACACCTTACAGCGTAAGGAGCACGCCATGGAAAGCGTCGACCTCGTCGGACTGGCGATCCCGGCCACGTACTTCGTCCTTCTCCTGACCGAGCGGCTATGGCCGGCGCGGCAGTTCCCGCCGCGCCCAGGCTGGCAGTGGATCGGCATCGCCTTCCTGCTGCTCATCGGCAGCACGGGCGCGGTGGTGCCGCTGCTCCTGCCCGGCGAATGGCTCGCGGCGCACCGCTGGATGGACGGCACGCGCCTTGGCGTGATCGGCGGCGCGCTCGCCGGCTACGTTCTCCTGAGCGGCGTCATGTATGCCTGGCATCGCAGCGCGCACAACATCGGCTTCCTTTGGCGCGGCTTCCATCAGCTGCACCACAGCCCGCAGCGCGTCGACATCGCAGGCTCGGTGTTCTTCCATCCGCTCGAGATGGCGCTGCAGGTGATCTTCCAGCTCTCCGTCACCGTCGTCGTGCTGGGGCTCGATCCGCTCGCGGCGGCGCTGGTCGGCTACATCGCCGCGTTCTACGGCATGTTCCAGCACTGGAACGTGCGCACGCCGCGCTGGCTGGGCTACCTGATCCAGCGCCCCGAGGCGCATTGCGTCCATCATCGCAAGGGCGTGCACTATTACAACTACGGCGACTTGCCGCTCTGGGACATCCTGCTCGGCACCTTCCGCAATCCTCGCGAATTCAAGGGCGAGTGCGGCTTCGAGACGCCGGCGGACCGGCGCATCGGCGCCATGCTCGCGTTCAGCGACGCGAATATGCCGCTCTACGGGCCGGCAAGCCTCGGCGCGCGGCCGGCCTAGGCGGATCCGGCACGATGTAGCGGACACGCACGACATCGGCGAGGCTCGCGCCCGCCTCGCGCAGCGTCGAGCCGGAGCCGATCAGTTGCCTCGCCATGGAACGCGCCGCGGCCTCAGGTCATCGAATCCCGTAACGATACGCCTGGAGGAAAGCCGCATGAACATGCCGGTCGAAACGCTGGTCGACCCGATTGCCGAGCACGCGCGCGCCATGCTCGCGCACCTGGGCGAGGATCCCGATCGGACCGGGCTGGCCGAGACACCGGCGCGCTTCGCGAAGGCGATGCGCTTCCTGACCGGCGGCTACGAGGCCGAGCCGGCGGACGTGGTGGGCGGCGGCGTGTTCCCCGCCGAAGGCGACGGCCTGGTCGTGGTGCGCGACGTGGAATTCCACTCGCTGTGCGAGCACCACCTGCTGCCGTTCTTCGGCCGCGTGCACGTCGCGTATCTGCCGGGCGAGCGGATCATCGGCCTTTCGAAGATCCCGCGCCTGGTCGACCTCTATGCCCGGCGCCTGCAGGTGCAGGAGCGCATCACCGAGCAGGTGGCCGACGCGCTGACACGCCTGCTCGAGCCGAAGGGCGTGCTGGTGGTCGCCGAAGCGCGCCACCTCTGCATGGCGATGCGCGGCGTGGAGAAGCAGCATTCGGAGACGGCGACGCGGGCGCTGCGCGGCCTTTTCGCGTACGACGCGGCGGCGCGGCAGGAAGCGCTCGCCATGATCAGGGCTTGAGCACCGCTTTCGTCCTCGCCGGCGGCGGCAGCTTCGGCGCCGTGCAGGTCGGCATGCTGCGCGAGCTGCTCGCGCGCGGCATCGCTCCGGACCTGATCGTCGGCTCCTCGGTCGGCGCCATCAACGGCGCCTACCTCGCCGGCGCGCCGACCGCCGAGGGGGTCGCGAACCTGGAAGCGATCTGGCGCGGCCTTTCGCGCCGCGAGATCTTCCCGCTCACGTGGCGCAGCTTCTTCGGGCTCGCCGCGCGGCGCGACTTCGTCGTCGACCCGGGCGGCATCCGCCGCCTGCTGGAAGCCAACCTCGGCTACCGGCAGATCGAAGGCGCGCGCGTGCCCCTGCACGTCGTCGCGACCGATCTGCTCGGCGGCGCGGCGATGCGCCTTTCCTCCGGCCCGGTGGTCGAGGCGGTGCTGGCGAGCTGCGCGATCCCGGGCGCCTTCCCGCCGGTGCGCATCGGCGAGCATTACCTGATCGACGGCGCGGTGGCGAGCAACACGCCGGTCCGCGTGGCGATCGAGCTCGGCGCGACCCGGCTGGTCGTCCTGCCGACCGGCTTCGCGTGCGCGATCGAGGCGCCGCCGCGCGGCGCGATCGCGAGCCTCATGCATGCGGTGAACCTGCTCGTCGCCCACCAGCTCGTCAGCGAGCTCGAGCACTACGGCGCGCAGGCGGACATCGTCACCGTGCCGCCGTTGTGTCCGCTGTCGGTCTCGCCCTACGATTTTTCGCGCGCCGGCGACCTGATCGAGCGCGCCGCCGAGCAGACCCGCCGCTGGCTCGAGCGCGGCGGCCTCGGCAAGCACCGCATCCCCGGCGCGCTGCGCCCGCACGAGGCGCACTGACACCGGCGCGCGGCGAATAACGACATTCGCCGGCGGCGATGTGTGCTACAGTGGCCGCGCAGTGATCTTCAAGCAGTGAAGTGCGCAGTCCTCCCACGCCGCGCGAGCGGCGCCGAAGCGGCCGTTCAATTCCTTCCTTGATCGTCATGCCCGCCCCGCGAGGCCGGACTCGTCTCGCACTCAAGCAAGGAAGGCAAGAACAATGGCAACCGGCACAGTGAAATGGTTCAACGACGCGAAGGGCTTCGGATTCATCACGCCGGACGACGGCGGCAAGGACCTCTTCGCGCACCACAGCGCCATCCAGATGGACGGCTACAAGTCCCTCAAGGATGCGCAGAAGGTGTCCTTCGACGTGACGCAGGGGGCCAAGGGCCCGGCGGCCGCGAACATCCGGGCGCTGTGACCGGCGCGTCGCGCTGGACGAGCGCCAGGCTCGCCCAGATGACGGTGCGCGAGATCAAGCAGCTGCGCGACAACGCAGTCGGGCTGGACCAGCCCGAGGTCGCGCAGCTTTGCAGCGACGCGTTGAAAGGACGGCCGGATGCGCGCATCGAGGCGCGTCCGCGTTCGCCGCTGCGCACCCGCGCGCGCCACCTGGTGGCGCGCAGCAAGGCTTTCGAGGCGCGCGGCGTTTACTTGCAGGATCCACGCACCGACTGGGGCGGCGTACGCGCTCGCGACAGCGCGGTGGTGCTCGCCTTGTGGGCCGACAAAGTCGTGTCGAGCGACGGCTCGTGCCGATACCTCCTGTGGGCGCCGAACCTCGAGGGCGCACGGCCGTGGTCCGAGAAGCCCGCGGGGCGCTCTCGCCTCCAGCATTGCAAGCGCGCGCTCGAGAACGGCCGCGCCGAGGGACTGCTCGCCTATGGCGAGGCGCTGCAGGGATACATTCCCGAAGACAAGGCCCATACGGTCTACGGCATCGACGCCGATGTCGTCCTCGAGCTGCAGGTGCAGCTGCAAGGCGAGGAATACTGGGCGGTGTGGGGCAAGCGGAAGGCCTCCGGCTCGCCGCGCCCGTGAAGGATTCCGAAGTTCCGATGATGGCGCTGCGCCGGGCGGTGCAGATCTGCGAGGGCGTCGACGCGCTCGGCGACAGGCTCAACGTATCGAGCGACGCGCTCGAACGCATGATGACCGGGGAGGATGCGGTGCCGCCGGCGCTTTTCACGCGCATCGTCGGCCTCCTTCTCGAAGCCACCGCCACCCGTTCGCCGAAGCGGCCGACTCCCGACTCCAACGAAGGCGGCCGCAAAGGGCCACGGCACTGACAGTTGCGGTATCTTTGGGGGACAAGGAGATTTCCCCATGTCCGCCACGGTGAAAGTCAGGATCGCCCCCAACAATCCCGTTTTCGACCTGCCGGTGATCGTCGGCATCGAGGAGCGCCTGTTCGAGAAGGCCGGCCTCGACGTCGGCTTCACCGCGACCTACGAGGATCGCGAGCGCGATCACGCCGGCACGGCCGTGTTCCAGCGCCTCAAGGAAGAGATGTTCGAGTGCGGCTCGGCCGACAGCTACAACGTGTGCGAATGGGCGAGCATCGACCGCCTCGAGCGCGGCAAGCGCGGCGGCAAGCTCGCCGCTCTGCGCGCCGCGGTGGCCGCGCAGGCGATCGTCACCTTCGACGAGCGCCTGCAGACGCCGCGCGACATGGCCGACGTGCCGGTCGTCGTGCAGGAGCTCACCGGCTCGCACTACACCACGATCCAGATGCTGGAAAGCGCGATCGGCCGCGAGCACGTGAAGATCCAGCAGGGCGGGCTGCCGCAGAAGCGCTGGGCCGGCCTGAAGGATGGGACGTACCGAGCCGTCACGGTGATGGAGCCGTTCATCAGCCTCGCCCTCAAGGAAGGCGCGCACATCGTCGCCGCTTCGTTCTACCGCGGCGGCGAGGTGGTCGCGGCCGACCTGACGCCCGAGCAGCGCAAGAGCTACTACGACGCGGAGAACCAGGCGGTCGACATGATCAACGCGAACTTCTACAAGTACGCGCACCACGTCGCCGCGCACGCGAAGGGCGCCCTGCAGCCGAACGAGCTGCTGCGCGCATTCGTGCACTACAAGCACGTCGACTACTACGACCCTGAGCTCTTCAACCGCGCCTACGAGTGGATGAAGGCGCGCGGCATGACCGAGGGCCAGAGCCAGCACGGGGCGCTGGTGGTCGGTTAATCTTTTTCCCTACTGCTCGATCCGGATCGACGCCTGCCGGATGACGCTCGTCCAGCGCCGCGTCTCGTCGCGCACGAACTGCGCGAACTGCTCGGGCGTGAACTCGGAGGGCTCGGCGCCCTGGGCGGCGAGCTTCTGGCGCACGTCGGGCGACGCCATGGCGCGCACCACGTCGTTGCGCAGCGCGTCGATCGAGGCCTTGGGCGTGCCCTTCGGCACGGCGAAGCCGAACCAGTTGGTCGTCACGTAGTCCACGCCCGATTCTCCGGCGGTCGGCACTTCGGGCAGCGCCGGCGAGCGCTTCGCCGTCGAGACCGCGAGCGCCACCGCCTTGCCGGCGCGGATCGCGCCCAGCGCGGTGGGCGAGGCGGCGATCATCATGTCGACCTGTCCGCCCTGCACGGCGGCCGACGCGTCGCTCATCCCCTTGTAGGGCACGTGGGTGATGTCGATGCCCGCGTTGTGCAGGAAGAGCGCGGTGACGACGTGCGTCACGCTGCCCACGCCCGCCGAGCCGTAGTTGAGCCTGCCGGGATTCGCTTTCGCCTCGGCGATCAGGGTGCGCAGGCTCTTCGCTTTCGCGTTGGCGCCAGCGACGATGACGAACGGCGTCTGCGCGATGAGCGCGGCCGGCACCAGGTCGTTCGCCACGTCCCACGGCAGCTTCTCGAAGAGTCCCGGCAGCATCGGGTAGGTGGCGTCGATCAGCACGATCGTCGTGCCGTCGGGCGTGCCTTTCGCGCCCGCTTCCCAGGCGAGCCGGCCGCCCGCGCCGGTGCGGTTCTCGACGACGAACAGCTTGCCGGTCTGCTCGCCGATCTTCACCGCCGCGAGGCGGCTGTACACGTCGCTCGCGCCGCCGGCCGCGAAGGGCACGAGGATGTGCGCGGGCTTCGAGCCGTACTGGGCATGCGCGCTTGAAACCAGGAAGAGAAATGCCGCCAGGAATGGACGCATAAGGCCTCCGTTACGGATCGAGCCGCTCGGCGAGCGGCCATTGCGAAACGTCGAAGTCGGGCGGCATGGCGACATGCACGAAGCCGCGCCTGCCGCGCAGAGAGCGCGTAATGTGTCCCTTGCCGGCGGTGTCCTCGGCGAAGATCAGGTCGCCCGGCCGGCACAGCACGCGCCTGCCTTCGCTCGACTCGAGCTCGAGCAGCCCTGAGGTGAGGAAGATCAGCTGCCGGCGCGGCGCGGTGTGCAGGTCCTGCACGTGCCCCTCGGGCGTCTCCCGAAAGAACAGCGCGCCGGCCTGGAAAGCCGTCGACGCCGGCCGCTCGCCCGCGTCCAGGGGTACCTCGCGCACCTCCAGCGCCGATTCACCGGAGGCGCGGGTAAAGATGCGGACGAGACGCACGCGCAAATCGTAACGGAATGGCTAGACTAGGCGCGCCACGTTCGCACAAGGGGAGACCATGAAGCCCGCAACGCTTGCGTCGGTTCTTGCGCTCGTCTGCTCCACGAGCGTGCTTGCCCAGCAGGTGGACATCGGTGCCGGCGACATCGGTGGCGTCGTCAGCGGCGCGAAAGGTCCGGAGGCCGGCGTCTGGGTGATCGCCGAGACGACCGACCTGCCGGTGCGCTTCGCGCGCATCGTCGTCACGGACGACCGGGGTCGCTACCTGATTCCCGACCTGCCGAAGGCTAACTACAACGTCTGGGTGCGCGGCTACGGCCTGGTGGACTCCGTGAAGCTGCGCGCCGTGCCGGGCCGCAGGGTCGACCACGCCGCGGTCGCCGCGCCCGACGAGCGCAGCGCCGCGCAGTATTACCCGGCGATCTACTGGTACTCGATGATGAAGATCGCGCCGGCCGCGGAGCTGCCGAAGGGCATCACGCAGGCGGACTACCTGACCACACTCAAGAACCAGGCGTGCGCCGGCTGCCACCAGCTCGGCAACGCCGCGACGCGCACCATCCCCGCCGCGTTCAGCGACTTCAAGAGCGGCGCCGAGGCATGGATGCGGCGCGTGCAGTCCGGGCAGGCGGCGCCGCTGATGGTGGGCCCGCTCGGCGGCAAGCTCGGCGGCGTGCCGTTCAAATATCTCGGCGAGTGGACCGACCGCGTGGCGAAGGGCGAGCTGCCGCACGCGAAGCCGCCGCGGCCGCAGGGCGTCGAGCGCAACATCGTGGTCACGTGGTGGGAGTGGGGCGACCCGAAGAAGTACCTGCACGACCTCATTTCCTCGGACCGCCGGCATCCGACGGTGAACGCCAGCGGGCCGCTCTTCGGCTCGCCGGAATACGCGACCGACCTGATTCCCATCCTCGATCCGAAGAGCGGCCAGGTCACGCACTTCAAGCTGCCGACGCCGCCGGAAACGCCCGAGGCGCTCGGCCCGGGCCACGCGGCGATCGAGAAGCCGCTGCAGCCTTCGGCGTACTGGGGCGACGAGAAGCTCTGGGATTCGCGTGCCAACAACCACAACGCCATGTTCGATGCCAAGGGGCGGGTGTGGTTTACGGCCGCCGTGCGACCGCCGCAGAACCCCGCGTTCTGCGGCAAGGGCTCGAGCCATCCCTCCGCGAAGATCGCGCCGATCGAGCGCAACGTGCGCCAGCTCGCCTTCCTCGATCCGAAGACGATGAAATACACCTACGTCGACACCTGCTTCGGCACGCACCACCTGCAGTTCGGCTACGACGCGGACGAGACGCTCTGGACGAGCGGCGCGCAGGTCGCCGGCTGGGTGAACACCAAGAAGTTCGATCAGAGCGGCGATGCGGCGGCCTCGCAGGGCTGGGCGCCGTTCATGCTCGATACGAACGGCGACGGCAAGCTCGACGCCGGCGATACGCACATCACCGGCGGCTCGGGCACGTATGCCGTGATGCCGAGCCCGGTCGACGGCTCGATCTGGTACACGGTGGGTGTATTCGCCGGGCGCGGCGGCGTCCTGCGCTTCGATCCGAAGACGCAGCTCTCCGAGGTCTACAACGTGCCGATGCCCGGCTTCGGCCCGCGCGGCGGCGACATCGACAAGGACGGCGTCGTGTGGGTCTCGCTCGGCTCCGGCCACATGGGCAGCTTCGACAGGCGCAAGTGCAAGGCGCCGCTCAGCGGGCCCAAGGCGACCGGCGACCATTGCCCCGAAGGCTGGGCGTTCCACCAATACCCGGGGCCGGGCTTCGACGGCATCGGGCCGAACAGCGCCGAGGCGAGCTACTACACCTGGGTCGACCAGCACAACACGTTCGGCCTGGGCGAGAACGTGCCGATGTCCACCGGCAACCTGAACGACGGGCTGATCGCGCTCAAGGACGGGAAGATGGTCCTGCTGCGCGTGCCGTACCCGATGGGCTTCTACGCCAAGGGCTTCGACGGCCGCATCGACGATCCGCGCGCAGGCTGGAAGGGCCGCGGCCTGTGGACGGCGAGCGGCGACCGCACGCCGTGGCTGAAGGAAGGCGGCAAGGGAACCGCGCCGCTCGCGGTGCACTTCCAGATCCGGCCCGATCCGCTCGCGCACTAAAACCCGCCGCAAGCTCGTCCGCCGCGCGCTGAGGATCGCGCGGGGCGCGCCGTTCTGGGCGCAAGTCGCGGGCGGCCTTGCGGCCCTCGCCGTGGTCTGGCTGGTCCTGAACGGCCTGTACCAGGTGCTGCGCAAGCCCGCCGAGCTCTTCTATCCGGTGAGCGGCGCGCTGGCGAAGACGCCGGCGGAGACCTGGGCCGAATACGCGCCCATCTTCCGCTCCCACGCGACGCCGATCATCACGCCCGAGCTGCTCGCCGCGCTCGCGCAGGTCGAAGCTTCGGGCAACCCGGTCGCCACGCCGCAGTGGCGATGGCAACTGACCACGCAGCCGTTCGCCGTCTACCGGCCGGCGTCGAGCGCCGTCGGGATGTACCAGATCACGGACGCGACTTTCGTACAGGCCAAGCGTTATTGCATCCATGATCATGTGGCGGCCGAGAACTGCTGGTTCAACGCGCTCTACCTCCGCGTCGTGCCGAGCCACGCGGCCGAGATGACTTCCGCGCTGCTCGATCGTCAGGTACGCCAGGTCCTGAGAGGGCGCGCAGCGACGCTGCAGCAGAAGCAGGATCTCGCCGCGCTGATCCATCTCTGCGGTGCCGCCGCGGGGGAGAGCTTCGCTTCCAGGAATTTCAAGCTCGCGCCGCGCCAGCGTTGCGGCGAGCACGACGCCGCCGCCTACCTGGCGCGCGTGAACGCGATGAAGCGCGTCTTCGCTCAGCTCCGGTAGACGACCGGCGCGAGCGTGTTCTGGTCGATGACCACGTCGACCACGGCCGGCTTGCCGGCTCGCAACGCCTCCGCGATGGCACCTTGCACCCTGGCCGGATCGGTGACTCGCTCGCCGTGCGCGCCGAACACGCGCGCGAGCGCGGCGAAATCCACGTCGCCGTAGTCGACGCCGAAGAAGCGCCCGCCGTAGAGCTCTTGCTGGAAAGCGCGCTCGTTGCCGAGCCCGCGGTCGTTGAACACGACGCAGACCACCGGGATGCGCTCGCGCACGGCGGTCTCGAGCTCGCCGACGTTGCACATCATGCCCATGTCGCCGACCGCGGCCAGCACCGGACGCGAGGGCCGCGCGAGCTTCGCGCCCATCGCGATCGGCAGTCCGGCGCCGACCGAGCCCCAGTCGCTGATGTACATGAAGGTGTCGGGCTGGTGCGTGTCCATGAAGGTGCGCATGTGCTTGCCCGCGTTGCCCGCGTCGATGATCACCACGCCGTCCTGCGGCAGCGCCTGGCGGATCGCGTGCGCGACCACCGGCGGGGCGATCGGCCGCGCGCCGCGGTCGAGCAGCCGCTCGCGCTCGGCGTCCCAGTCGCGGCGCAGCTTCGCCACGTCGCACCACGGCCATTTCCTGCCGCGCAGGCGAGCGGCGAGCCCGGCGACGAAGCTCGCGGTCGAGCCGACCACGGCCTGCGCCACGGGGAACACCACGCCGATGTCGGTGCCGACCGCGCTCTGGTGCACGAGCTTCGCCTCGCGGCTCACGATCCCGTACCTGAAGAGCGTGGAGAAGAAGTCGATGTGGGCGCCGAGCGCGACGATCACGTCCGCCTCGGGCACCGCCCGGTTGGCGCTCGACCAGCCGTTGCGGCCCAGCGGTCCGAGCGAATTCGGCGCTGCGGTCGGATACGCGTCGGGCGTGTATTGCAGCGTCGCCGCGGGAATGCCGGTCGCGGAAACCAGCTCCTTCACCAGCGGCAGGATGCCTTCGCGCAGCACGCCGCCGCCGACCAGCAGCACCGGCTTCTTCGCCTTGCCGATGATCTCCGCCGCCCGGTCGAGGTCGGCCTCCGCGCAGGCGGGCAGCGACGTGGGCCGATAGGCCGCCGGGGCGATCGGCTCCGGCTCGCACTGCTCGAGCAGCACCTCGCGCGAAGCGTCGAGGTGCACCGGGCCGAGCGGCTCGGCGAGCGCGACGCGGAACGCGCGCCGCAGCGCTTCCTGCAGCTTGCCTGCCGCCGGGACCGAGTACGCCCACTTGGTGACCGGCCGGTTGAGGGTCACCTGGTCGATGTCCTGGCTCGCGTCCCGTTCGCGCAGGGCGAGCTCCTGCGCGCCGCTCACGCTGATCACCGGAACGTAGCCCTTGTACGCCGCGCCGATGCCGGTGAGCAGGTTCGTCACGCCCGGCCCTTCCGTCGCCGTGACGACGGCCGGGCGATGCAGCGAGCGGGCGAAACCGTAGGCCATGAAGGCCGCGCCCTGCTCATGCCGCGTGAGGACGAAGCGGATCTCCGGCGTCTCGCGCAGCACGTCGAGGAGCGGCAGATTCATGGTGCCCGGGATGCCGAACACGTGGTCGACGCCCTCGCGTCGCAGGCAATCCACTACCGCTCGCGCGCCTTTGATCATTCGCTTCGCTCCCCCTTAAGGACGTCGGGGAATGCCCGACAGACACTTATCGTTTCGTCCGAAAATGCCGCGCAAGTTTGAAATGCAATGTGAAACCCGCCACCTGGCTCGCGCCCAGCTACTAACCTAGCGGCCTAGAAGAAGATTAACAGCCGGGCGCCTCGTGGCGCCTCGGCCAGGAGAATGAGACATGCCGGGGGACGCTGCCGAAGCGCGGGTGCTCTCGCTCGCCACGGTGCCAGCGACGGCCGGGGAGCGCCGGCTCGCCCTCATGGCGATCGTCGTGTCCGCGGTGCTCTTCGCCGCGATGGCGCCGTTCGCCAAGGCGCGGCTCCCCGACATCCCGGCTTTCCTGCCGATCTACCAGTCGGCGCTCGTGGTCTGCGACCTGATCACCGTGGCGCTGCTGCTTGGCCAGTACGGCATCCTGCGCAGCGCGCCGCTGCTTGCGCTCGCCGGCGGCTACCTCTTCAGCGCCGCGATGGCGACGGCCCACGCCCTGAGCTTTCCCGGACTTTTCGCCCCCACGGGCCTGCTGGGCGCCGGACCGCAGACGACGGCCTGGATCTACTTCCTGTGGCATCTCGGCTTTCCCGCCGCGCTCATCGGCTATGCGTTCGCCTGGGATGCCGGCCGGGGCCCCGCCGGCGAGGGGCGCCGCAGCCCGGGCGCGGCAATGGCCGCGGCGGCCGTCATCGCCGTGGGCGCTGCCGTCGCGTTCACGCTGCTCGCGACCGCCGGCCAGGCGCTCCTGCCGTCGCTGATGCAGGGCGACGGCGACCTGCCGGCGAAGTACGCCGTGGCATGGATCACCGCACTTGCGGCGCTCGCCGCCGTGCCGGCGATCGCGCGCCGGCGGCCACTCTCGATGCTCGACCTGTGGCTGATGGTCGTGGCGTGTGCCTGGTTCTTCGACGTGGCGCTGGCAGCGGTGTTCAACGCCGGCCGCTATTCGGTCGGCTGGTACGGCGGCCGCGCGTACGGGTTGCTCGCTTCGACGTTCGTGCTCGGGGTGCTGCTGATGCAGGACGCGCGCCTCTATGGGCGCACGCGCGAGCTGCTCGTGCGCAGCGCCGAGCGGCTGCGCATCCTGCACAGCCTCGAGCACGCGGTCGCTGCGCAGCGCTCGCCGGAGGAGATCGCCGCCGCAGTCATCCGGCCGCTGCGGGAGCTGCTCGGCGTGGCGCGGGTCGTGGTGAACGAGTTTCACCTCGAGCGGGGAGAGGCGGAGTGGCTGGCCGCCGCGGGGCGCCGCCGCACGCACGTCGGCCGCGGCGTGCGCTACTCGCTGCGGCTGATGGGCGACGTCGAGGCGCTGCGCCGGGGCGAGGTGCAGCGCATCGTGGTGCGCGAGCTGCCGGAGAGCGAGGACAGGCAGGCGTTGCTCGCCTCCGACGTGCACGAGTACCTGGTGATGCCGATGCGCGCCGGCGGCGAGCTGTTCGGCGGGCTGAGCTTCGGCGCGCGCGCGGCGAATTTCTCGGCCGAGCAGCTGCGGGTCGCCGAGGAGGTGGCGACGCAGCTCGCGATCGCGATGCTCCAGGCGCGGCTGCTCGAGCGCCTGCGCGGCCACGCGCAGCACCTGGAGGAGCAGGTGCGCGCGCGCACCGAGGCGCTCACCCTGGCGAACAAGGAGCTGGAAAGCTTCTCCTACTCGGTGTCGCACGACTTGCGGGCGCCGCTGCGCGCGATCGATGGCTTCGCCCGCATGCTGGAGGAGGACTACGCGCCGAAGCTGGACGAGGAGGGCCGGCGGCTGCTCGCCGTGGTGCGCGAGAACGCGCTGCGCATGGGGCGGCTGATCGACGACCTGCTCGCCTTCTCGCGCCTCGCGCGCCAGGACGCGTCGAAGCAGCGGCTCGACATGGGGCTGCTCGCGCGCGAAGTGGCCGCCGAGCTGGCGAACGGCGCGCCGGCGAGGATCGAGATCGGCGCGCTGCCCGTGGCGCGCGCCGACCGCTCGCTGATGCGCCAGGTGTGGAGCAACCTGATCGGCAACGCGATCAAGTACAGCAGCAAGAATCCCGAGCCGCGCGTCGAGATCGGCGGCCGCGCGGACGGCGGCGAGAATATCTACTGGGTGCGCGACAACGGCGTCGGCTTCGACATGCGCTACGTCGGCAAGCTGTTCGGCGTGTTCCAGCGCCTGCACTCGAGTGCCGAGTTCGACGGCACCGGCGTGGGCCTCGCGATCGTGCAGCGCGTCGTGGCGCGGCACGGCGGCCGCGTCAGGGCCGAGAGCGCCCCGGGCGAGGGCGCGCGCTTCGAGTTCAGCCTGCCGAAGGAGGAGTGATGGACGATCTGAAGGAGGTGGAGATCCTGCTCGTCGAGGACAGCCCGGCGGATGCCGAGATGACGCTGCGCGCGCTGAGGCGCAACAACCTCGCGAACAAGGTGCACTGGGTGAAGGACGGCGAGGAGGCGCTCGACTACGTGTTCGGCAGGGGCGGGTACGCCGGGCGCGAGCCGGGGCTGCCGCGCCTGATCATGCTCGACCTGAAGATGCCGAAGGTCGACGGCATCGAGGTGCTGCGCACGCTCAAGTCCGAAGCGCTGACGCGCGCCGTGCCGGTGGTGGTGATGACCTCGTCCAACGAGGAGCGCGACGTCGTCGCGAGCTACCAGCTCGGCGTCAACAGCTACATCGTGAAGCCGGTGCAATTCGAGTCGTTCCTCGAGACCGTGGCGAAGATCGGCCTCTACTGGGTGCTCACCAACCGCGTGCCGAAAGAGGGAGGCCGGCCTTGATCGCACCGGTGGTGCGGGTGCTGTTCGTCGAGGACGTGCCGACCGAGGCGGAGCTCGAGCTGCGCGAGCTGAAGCGCGCCGGCCTGCGCGTGACGCACCAGGTGGTCGACACCGAGCAGGCGTTCCGCGACGCGCTGCACGGCTTCGCCCCGGACGTCATCCTGTCGGACTTCTCCATGCCGCACTTCGACGGCATGGCGGCGCTCGCCATCGCGCGCGAGCGCTTGCCGGAGGTGCCCTTCATCTTCGTCTCGGGCACGATCGGCGAGGAGTACGCGATCCGCGCGCTGAGGAACGGCGCCACCGACTACGTCCTGAAGACCAACCTGCTGCGCCTGCCGCCGGCGGTCGAGCGCGCGCTCGCCGAGGCGACCGAGCGCCGGGCGCAGCGCCGCATCCAGGTCGAGCTCGATCTCGCGCGCGAGCGGCTGACCAGCATCTTCAATACGCTGCCCGACATGCTGTGGTCGCTCGACGCGAGCGGCGAGCGCGTGCTGTTCGCGAGCCCGGCGGCGCGCCAGGTGTTCGGCCGCGCCGCCGAGGACTTCGTCGCCGACGCGGGGCTGTGGCAGGCGATGGCGCATCCCGAGGACCGGGCGCGGCTCGCCGCCGCCTGGCAGCGGCTGCGCGCCGGCGAGCCGCTCGACATCGAGTACCGCAGCGTCGCGCCGGGCGGCGCCGTGCGCTGGATCAGCCAGCGTGCGCAGGCGATCCGCTCCGCGAACGGCGCGATCGAGCGCATCGACGGCATCGCCCGCGACGTGACCGAGCAGGCCGAGAGCCGCGAGCGCATCCGCAACCTGGCGCTCTACGACCAGCTCACGGGGTTGCCGAACCGCACACTGTTCCACGACCGCCTGAGCGAGGAGCTGGCCGATCCGCAGCTCGCCCGGCCGAGCCTCGGCCTGGTGCTGATCGACCTCGAGCGTTTCAAGGCGATCAACGACGTGCTCGGCGTGCAGGTCGGCGACCAGGTGCTGAAGGCGATCGCGCAGCGGCTGCTCCACCTGGCGCGCGATCCGCACCGGGTCGCGCGGCTGGGCAGCGACCAGTTCGCGCTGAAGTTCTTCGCCGTCGCCGGGCCCGAGGAGCTGGCGCAGCGTCTGCAGGCGGCCGCGCAGGCCTTCGTCGGCAGCCCGCTGACCGTGCTCGGGCAGGAGGTGCGCCTGTCCGCGCACGCCGGCGTCGCGCTCTTCCCGCGCGACGGCGGCGATGCCGATACGCTGCTGCGCAACGCCGAGGCGGCGCTCGACCGCGCCAAGGAAACCGGCGAGCGCGTCGTGTTCTACGCGCCGGAGATCAACCAGTGGGTGGCCGAGCGGCTGCAGCTCGAGAACCGGCTGCGCCACGCCGTGGAGCACGACGAGCTGTACTTCCACTATCAGCCGAAGTTCGAGCTCACCACCCGGCGGCTGGTCGGCCTCGAGGCGCTGATGCGCTGGGACGGTCCCGAAGGCCGGCCGGTCCCGCCGGCGAAGTTCGTGCCGATCCTCGAGCAGACCGGCCTGATCTTCGAGGCGGGCCGCCAGGCGCTGGCGCGGGCGAGCGCGCTGCACGCGGCGTGGCTGTCGCGCGGCCTGCGGGCGCCGCGCATCGCGGTCAACGTCTCGGCGCTGCAGATGCGCCGCCAGGGCTTCGTCGCCGAGGTGCGCGATGCGCTGGTCGCCACCGGCGCGGGCGGGGGCGTCGACCTCGAGATCACCGAGAGCCTGCTGATGGCGGACGTCGAGGAGACGATCCGCAAGCTGCGCGAGCTGCGCGAGATGGGCCTGTGCATCGCGCTCGACGATTTCGGCACCGGCTATTCGTCGCTCAGCTACCTGAGCCGCCTGCCGATCGACACCCTGAAGATCGATCGCGCGTTCGTGCGCGGCATGATCGAGAACGCCGCCGACATGAGCATCATCACCGGCATCGTCTCGCTCGCCCGTTCGCTGCGGCTCAAGCTGATCGCCGAGGGCGTCGAGACCGAGCAGCAGGCGAACCGCCTGCTGGCGCTCGGCTGCGAGCAGGCGCAGGGCTACCTGCTCGGCCGCCCGGTTCCCGAAGAGCTGATCGAGCCGCTGTTGAAGTAAAGTGTCGGCCGGCATGCTGGCCGCCACGGATACCCTCGCCGCGCTCTGCAGTCGCTGGCTCGCGCAATTCGAAGCGGCGCTCGGTGCAGGCGAGCCGGCCGCGCTGCGCGAGCTGCTGCCGGCGGACTGCCACTGGCGCGACGTGCTGGCGCTCACCTGGCGCATCCGCACGGTGAGCGGCCGCGACGCGGTCATCGAGGCGCTCTGCCGGCATGCGGCGCAGGCGCGGCCGTGGCGCTTCGAGCTCGACCCTGCGCGCACGCCGCCGCGCCCTGCGACGCGCGCGGGAGCGAAATGCATCGAGGCGATCTTCCGCTTCGAGACCGCGCTCGGCCGCGGCAGCGGCGTGCTGCGCCTCCTTGCCGGCGACCAGCCGAAGGCCTGGACGCTGCTCACGGCGCTGGACGAGATCAAAGGCCGCGAGGAGCAGGTCGGGCGGCGGCGCCCGACCGGCCAGGTCTACTCGCGCGATTTCTCGGGCCCCAACTGGCTGCAGCGCAGGAATCTTTCCCAGGCATTCGGAGACAGGGAGCCCGCGGTCCTCGTGGTCGGCGGCGGCCATGCCGGCCTGTCCGCGGCCGCGCGCCTGACGCAGCTCGGCGTCGACACCCTGATCGTCGACCGCTGGCCGCGCGTCGGCGACAACTGGCGCCGGCGCTACGACGCGCTGACGCTGCACAACCAGGTGCACGTCAACCACCTGCCGTACCTGCCGTTCCCGCCGAACTGGCCCGTCTACATTCCCAAGGACAAGCTCGCCAACTGGTTCGAGTCCTATGCCGAGGCGATGGAGCTCAACTACTGGACGGGCGCCGAGTTCGAGGGCGGCCGCTACGACGAAGCGGCGAGGCGCTGGCGCGCGACGGTGCGGCGGGCCGACGGCTCGAGGCGCGAGCTGCAGCCGCGGCATATCGTGCTCGCGACCGGCGTGAGCGGCATCCCGAACGTGCCCGAAATTCCGGCGCTGGCCGGTTTCCGCGGCAGGGTGATCCACTCGCACGAGTATCAGGACGGCGAGGCATGGCGCGGCAAGCACGCGCTCGTCATCGGCACCGGCACGAGCGGCCACGACATCGCCCAGGACCTCCACTCGTCGGGCGCGCGCGTGACGATCGTCCAGCGCAGCCCGACGCTGATCATCCAGTGCGACCCGAGCGCGCAGCTCGTGTACGGGCTCTACAGCGAAGGCCCGCCGCTCGAGGACTGCGATCTCATCACCGCCTCGGTGCCGCTGCCGCTCGCGAAGAAGACGCACCAGCTCGCCACCGCGCACGCCAAGTCGCTCGACGGGCCGCTGCTCGAGGCGCTCGAGCGCAAGGGCTTCCGGCTCACCGACGGCGAGGAGGGCACCGGCTGGCAGTTCATGTACCTGACGCGCGGCGGCGGCTACTACTTCAACGTCGGCTGCTCCGACCTCATCGTCGAGGGAAAGATCGGCCTAGCGCAGTTCTCGCAACTCGAGGAATTGCTGAAGAGCGCCGACCTGGTGGTCCTCGCCACCGGTTACAAGGGCCAGGAGGCGCTCGTCGCGAAGCTGTTCGGCGAAGAGCTGGCGCGCCGCGTCGGGCCGGTCTGGGGCTTCGGCGCCGACCAGGAGCTGCGCAACATGTTCCAGCGCACCCCGCAGCCGGGCCTGTGGTTCATCGCCGGCAGCTTCGCGCAGTGCCGCATCTACTCGAAGTACCTGGCGCTGCAGATCCAGGCCTGCGAGATCGGCATCCTTTGAAGCTCGGATTCTTCACCATGCCGATGCATCCTCCGCAGCGCGACTACACGCGCACGCTCAAGGAGGACCGCGAGGCGATCCTGCTCGCCGACCGCCTGGGCTACGCCGAGGCCTTCATCGGCGAGCACGTCTCGGACCGCTGCGAGACGATTCCTTCCTGCCTGTCGTTCATCGCCAGCCTCGCCCACGACACGCGGTCGATCAAGCTCGGCAGCGGCACGATCAACCTGCCGAACCGCCATCCCGCCGAGGTCGCCGCGCACGTGGCGATGATCGACCACATGCTGGAGGGGCGCTTCCTGCTCGGCATCGGTCCCGGCGGGCTGCGCTCCGACATGGAGGTGATGGGCAACCTCGACACCGATCGCACCGCGATGTTCCTCGAGTCGATCGACCAGGTCCTCGCGCTCTGGGCGGGCGAGCCGCCGTACGACCTCGAAGGGAAATTCTGGAAGATCTCCACGCGGCGCACGCTGCTCGCCGAGACCGGGCAGGGCGTGTTCCTCAAGCCCTACCAGCAGCCGCATCCGCCGATCGTCGTGACGGCGATCATGCCGGGCTCGAAAGGCCTCGCCGCCGCGACGGCGCGCGGCTGGTGGCCGATCTCGGCCAACTTCCTCCAGGCCAGCCTGCTGGCCACGCACCGTCCCGCCATCCGCGATGCCAGCCAATGGAGAATCGCCAGAAGCATCTTCGTCGCCGACGACGACGCCACTGCCGAGCGCTACGTGCGCGAGGCGAAGGACGCCTACCGCTTCTATTACTGGAACCTGCTCACCAAGCGCCGCTCGGGCGGCGCCGGCAACCTCGCCTCGTTCAAGCACGATCCGTCGATGCCCGACGAGGCGGTGAGCGTCGACTACCTGCTCGACACCATGGTGATCCGCGGCAGCCCGGGACGCGTCGCCGACGAGATCCTGAAGCTCAGCGAAAGCGTCGGAGCGTTCGGCACGCTGCTCTACTGCGGCCATGACTGGGCCGACGAGCGCCTGTCGCGCCGCTCGATGGAGCTGATGGCGGAGAAGGTCATGCCGCGCGTGCTAGAGTGAACCGATGATCGGGCAGCGGCTGAAGGAGTTCGAGGCGCGCGAAGTGGAGCGGATCCTCGGCGCCTGCACGCAGTGCGGCCAATGCTATGAAGCGTGTCCGATGGTGCGCTACTCGAAGGCGCCGGCCGCGAAGGGCGAGGCGGTCGTTCCCGGCGTGCTGGCGGTCCTTCGCGGCGAGCCTGGCACGGCCGAGGCGCTCGGCTGGATCGCGGTGTGCACCCGCAGCGGCGTCTGCGTTCCGGCGTGCCCGGAAAAAGTAGACCCGCGCATGATGATGCGGCTGGCGCGCATGACGGCGCTCGGCGGCCGCGGCGCGCCGAAGCAGATCGAGCCGAAAGAGGATCGCGACTACTACGACCGCGTACGCGCGTTCGCCCGGCTGCAGCTCACGGACGACGAGCTGAAGGAGTGGACCCGATGAGCGAGCGCGTCACCTTCTGGTACGGCTGCAACGTCCTTCGCCACGGCGACATCCTGCACGCCTGCCTCGACGTGCTGCGCGCGCTCGATTTCGAGCCGATGCCGGCCGGCGGCCCCGACTACTGCTGCGGTACCGGCAAGGATGCCAACCAGACCGCCGCGGGCGGCATGGCGAGCCGCACCGTCGGGCGGTTCAACGCGCGCGAGGCGCGCGTCGTCGCGTGGTGCCCCTCGTGCCATTCGCACATGCACGACTTCATGGGGCATGAGAGCGAGCGGCGCTTCGCCATGACCTATTTCGTCGAGCTGCTGCACGCGCGGCGCGAAGAGCTCGCGCGCCTGTTCGTGCACCGGGTCCCGATGCGCGTCATGCTCCACCAGCATGTCGGGTTCAACGACCTCGTCCCGGTGAATCGCATGGTGCCCGAGCTCTTGTCGCTCATCCCGGGCGTGGAGGTGCGCGCGGCGGGATACGTGGCGCCCGGCTACATGTGCGCGTCGTTCAATGCCGTGCCCAAAGCCCTCGACGACATCCACGCCGGCACGGTACGGGCGGCAAGGAACGCCGGCGCGGAGGCCGTCGTTACGAC
>Ga0310810_10000248_pt1 | contig 55415 bp, 48 predicted proteins | sample NCmetagenome_FD_207641 | JGI IMG/M metagenome (GOLD analysis project Ga0310810, IMG submission 207641) | Soil microbial communities from experimental microcosm in Duke University, North Carolina, United States - NC | ecosystem: Engineered > Artificial ecosystem > Soil microcosm > Unclassified ...
CGCCTACGGCACTCTGTTTCGGAGACTCCATCATGCTCCGCAATGATTTGCCTTGCATTGCTGGCGGCACAGCCAAATGGGCAAACTCAAGAATCGTAGGGGCAACATCTACGAGTCCCACTTTGGTGGAAACTCCCGTATGGGTCGAACCATGTGGCGGTTTAATCAACAACGGAACATGGATGGTTTCGTCGTAAAGGAAGATCCCATGGTGCTTTTCGCCGTGCTCCCCGAACGCTTCTCCATGATCGGCCATTACTGCAATCACCGCCGAATCGAAGAGTCGCCGCATACGCAAACTCGCGAACAGCTTCGCGAGCGCCGCATCGGTGTAAGCGATCTCTCCGCCATAAGGATCGTCTTTGTACCGTGAGAGAAAAGGCTCAGGAGGACTATACGGGTCATGCGGATCGTACAGATGCACCCAAAGAAAAAACGGGCCCGTCGGTCGCGTGTTGAGCCAGTTCACCGCTCGACTGACTACGTCGTCAGCTCGCCGCTCCATACTTTGATAACGGTCTTCTTCCCGGCCACGCCGATGAAAACCGGCGTCATACTTGTCAAAGCCCCGCTCGAACCCCATGGCTAACTTTTTGGGTTCAAGAACCAAAGCCCCAACAAACGCAGCTGTTCGATACCCCCTCGCTTGCAGCAGTTGAGGAAGGTACGGTACTGTCTTGGGAAGCGGATCTCCCATGTAATTCACTTGATGAAATTGCGGAAACGTTCCACTCAGGATGGTGGCGTGAGAAGGCGTTGTTAACGGTACTTGAGCATATGCGTTGGAGAATACCGCTGAATGTTGAGCGAGTTCGTCCAGATTCGGCGTCAACCCATGCTTTGACCCGAGAAACCCCATGCGATCCGCGCGAGTTGTGTCCAGCGTTATCAGTATTATGTTTGGCCGTTGCGCAGTTACGTTTTGCGCTGCAACTACTGTTGCCGACCAGCAGGACATCAACAACACGCTGAGAGAGACCCACACCAGAGCTAAATGTTCGTTGCGAACCGCAGACCACTCGCGTCGAAGCGCGGATCTTCGAATTAAGCAAAAAGCATTCACGACAACACATTCTCGGACAACGCTGCGATTTTACATCTCCTATACGTTCGTATAGGTACCCCTCTGCGCTACCCCTTTGGCCTTGACTCGCAATGAGTGTTGCAATATGCTCGCCGCAAATTTGGCAGGCTTGGCGCGGGCTGCCGTTCGTGTCGGTTAGAAAAAAAACAAAAGGACTGAACAATAGTCCTCATTGGAGCGTGCCCATGAGAACGAAGCCCTTCGTCTTTGTACTCCTCTTTCTTGTCCTTCTTACAACCTTCTTCTATACATCGGCGTTAGCACAATCGATCTTCGGCACCATACTGGGCACCGTGACCGACCCCTCCGGCGCCGTCTTGCAGGGCGTGACAGTCACCGTCACCAACCAGGGGGAAAACATTTCTCGCGACGTGAAGACAGACGACCACGGAGATTATCGAGCGGAAAACATGAAGGCCGGGACTTACACGTTAACGGTCAAGGCATCCGGCTTTAAAGAGGTGATTCTCACTGACATCCCCCTTATCGCGCGCCAAACCGTGCGCGAAGACTTCAGTCTGACGATGGGTCAGACTACGGAAAAAGTTACGGTCGAAGCGAACGCGGAGCTGGTAAACACCGAGTCACAAACCATCTCGGCCACCATCGGAAGCACCGAGGTATTGAACTTGCCAGCCAACTACCGCGGACGGGGCAGCACCAGCCCCTATGGCTTATTGGCGTATCTCCCGGGCGTTACTGGCGACACATTTGGCAACATCTCCGTTCAGGGTTCCGGTATCAATCAAGTTGAATATTCGCTTGATGGAATTAGCACAACCGATATCCGCAACTCAGGTCCGCAAAGAGAAATGTTCCCCTCGGCGGAGAGCATTGCAGAAATGAAGGTGCAAGGATCGGGCAGCGGCGCAGAATACGGCAACCCAGCCGACATTACGACCACCAGCAAGTCGGGCACGAATGTGTTTCATGGATCTGCGTTTGAGTACTTGCAAAACGCGGCCCTAGACGCTAAACAATTTTCCATCTTCACGGTGGGCAAGGCCGCTAAAAGCGCCAACACCTTCGGTGGCTCCATCGGCGGACCCCTTTTTGGGAAACGCACCTTCTTCTTCGGCGATTACGAAGGCATGCGATATCGGACGTCAACGCTTCGCACCGGGACCGTACCTACCCAAGCGATGCGGAATGGAGATTTCTCGGCTTTCTCGGTTCAACTCCACGATTTGGACGGGACGCCTTTCGCAGGCAACATTATTCCTACGGATCAGTTTGATCCAAGAGTGCCGTTGATTCTTCAGTATTATCCGTTGCCCAATCAGGGGGGCGTGGACAACTCTGGAGAAAAGAACTGGGCTGAAAACACCCCCAATCCTATCCTTTCCGATCAGTTCGATATTCGCATTGACCACACCATCAACAGTAAGCAGAACGTGTTCGTGCGCTGGACATACAAGAATGGCAGATCGGTTAACCCCTCTAGGCTGATCCTTCCTGCGGAAACAGATTTCGAACATGTCAACCAGGTCGTGCTCGCGCACAACTATGTCATCACACCAAACCTGATCAACGAACTGCGCGGAGGGATCAGCCGCCGGCAGAACGGCGGAACATTTCCGATCGACGGACCGGAATTCATGCAGCAAATGGGCCTTAACCCAGACCAACTGGGACCATTCCCGCCCGGGGGTTTTCCAGATTTTATCTTTGAGCCCAGAAGCAACCTTGACAACATTGTTCACACCCGCCCGAATCCAGAGCGATCCCAAAACGTCCAGATCAGCGACAACCTCACATGGACCAAGGGAAAGCACACGATGAAGTTTGGTTTCGATATTCGCAGGCTCCACCTGATCACGGCCTGGTACTCCGGTTCTTCCGAGGCGGACGACTACGGAGACTTTTTCTTCAATGGCCAGTACACAGGTGAATCGCAGGACAAAGCGAGCGGTTTTGCCGACTTCCTGCTGGGAGTTCCCTACTACACTTATGTTACCCACACTCCGCCGAGGAACATTGACGGCACAACTACTCACTATTACGCGTACGCAGCGGACACATTCAGGGTCACGCAAAAACTCACAGTGGATGCTGGCTTAAGGATTACGAGGATACCGTCGCTCTACGATCCCATCAATCTCACCAATTTTGATCCCAGCGTTCCGGGCACGGGACAGGTGATCATTTCCTCCGACCCCAGGTCGCTAGCGGCAACCCAGCCGTTGTGGGCGCAGTCCGTTAACGCCTGCAATTCACCTAATCAAATTCCCAACTATGCCGGCCCCGATCCCAGCATTCCTTGCACACCCTTCCTGACCTCTGAACAGGCGGGGTGGCCGAAACAATTGCGTAACGTATACACGCACTTTTCTCCTCGCTTGGGTTTTGCCTACCGGTTTGCAGACAATAAGACGGTGGTTCGCGGCGGTATTGGCATCTACGAGGTTGTGACCTTGGGCGCCATATTTAACTCCGTGGCTGGTATCCACGACGGCTTCCAGGGAAATTTTTCCAATACTGGCGTCGGGGATGCAGGCTTTTTCCGGTTCCCCGACGTGCTGAATAACGCCACCAACGCCTTTGTTGGTTCGCAGTCATTTTTCACGGCAAATCAACGGAACAAGAAGGACCCGTACAGTATTCAGTGGAATTTGTCCGTCGAGCGAGAGATTTTCAGAAACACCGCGCTACGTGTTTCCTACATTGCCAACCGCGCCAATCAACTCACTTGGTCACCGAATCTTAATCAACCGCCGATTCTGGCTGACGGCTCAGTCGGGGAAAAGCCATTTCCACTCTGGAATAGGATCAGGATCCGCGCCGGCGGAGCCATTAGCACATACGAGTCAATGCAGACTGAACTGATCCACAAATATTCCAACGGCCTCACTTTCCAATCGACCTGGACATGGGCAAAAAACCTCACGGATGTCGAATCGTGGCCTCGCTCCAGCTTTTCAGGCGAAATTACCGGCGACAAAATGGACCTGTATCACATGCACGCCGATTACGGCAACACCGGGGGCACCCGCAAACACCGCTGGATCACAACCGTTGTGGACGAACTTCCCATTGGGAAAGGACGCCGCTTCCTCGGCAATGCCAACGGAGTGCTGAATGGGATCGTCGGCGGTTGGCAATTGAGCACAATCCTCCTGGTTCAATCTGGCCCTTACGATACTCCCTTCATTGATTTTGATTCATCCGGAAACGCCGCCTTGGGTGGTTTCAATCGGCCTGATCTTGCGGGCAATCCCAACGACTTTCACCACACGCGCACACAGTTTTGGAATCCGAACGTATTCGCCTGTCCCGGCTTTCCCGCAGGAACTGGCTTGTCCGACAACACCCTTAATTGCTCATCCCTACCCAACGGCGGCGTCGTTGGACGCTTTGGCAATGCCGCCGTGGGCTCGCTGGTTGGCCCCGGCACTTTCAACCTCTCTCTGGGACTTGCAAAATCCTTCCAGCTCACAGAGAGGGTCAAGTTGAAGGTAGAAAGCAGCTTTACCAATCTACCCAACCACATCAATCTCGACGACCCGCGCAACAATCTGACAGAGTGTTCGGGGGATTCACCTTGCCTTGGCACCTTTGGCCGGGTTGAGCAGGCTCGCACCGGTGATGCCGGTGGAAATCGCGTCGGACAATTTGCCCTGCGCGTCGAGTTTTAGTCGCGAATCTATTCTCATGAAACTAACAAGCCCAGCAAACGCTAGGCTTTTCTTTGAACAGGAACAAGGACACTTTTTAATTTTTCAGTTCGGCGACAATGCCACCGGGATCAACACTAAACAAAAAACCCTCCCGCTCACGGGAGGGTTATCAATCTTTCAACTTCCAGTTACAGGTCTGATCCGAAGAAAAACAGACTACGCGCGAACTACGTTCGCCGCCTGGAAGCCTTTGGGGCCCTTTAGCAGATCGAACTCCACGGTTTCTCCTTCATTGAGCGTGCGGTATCCGTTCTCCTGGATGGCGGAGAAATGGACGAACACGTCCTCGCCAGTGGAGCGCTGGATGAATCCGTAACCCTTTGCCCCGTTAAACCACTTTACAGTCCCCTTCTCTCTCACGGTACTGCTCCTTTCGCCTTTTCGCGAAGAATTAAGTCTTTCTCTCTTGCCGAAGCCCTCGGGCGAACCGAGAGCACCCCCTCAAGTAAGAAAGAACAAGGTCGCGTTACTGTGCGCGGGGAAAAAACGCAGCAACAAAAAAAGCTCCCTCATCCCAAGCCGTGCTGACCCACGACGCGGGAACTGCGGAGCTCGACGAAGCGCGAATTTCGACTGCTGAACACAGAAACGTCAACCTACTTTTGCTCGCCTTCGCTGCCGGTCTCTTGGCAACGAAGCTTCGCATAATATTCAGAATACCTTTTGTTTGGCAAGCGCCATTTTGCGTCCAAGTGTCTCACGGTCATATTCATCACATCTCGTGGTAGCGAGGAATGCTTGTGCTCAACAAGTGTCTTTTCTTTACTTTGCAATCCTCCATCGTCGGATCATTCAGAATTCGCGTCGTAAGTTCCTGATAAGATGACCCGAAGTGGTTCGTCCCCTTTCCATTCTGGATCCGCATACGCCCAACGCCGATGCTCCGCCGCCTTCTCGAGACCTGCCGCCCCGCGAAGGAATCGTTCTGTCGACCTTTCGCTACCTCATGCGCACCGAAGTCCACACTTTTGCGTTCTCCGTCGCGGCAAATGCAATTCTTTCTTTTTTCCCGTTCATGTTGTTGCTCATGACATTGATTCGGCGAGTGTTCCGCTCTCCGCTCATGTACAACGTCGTCGTCGATCTCTTGCGCGATTACTTGCCCGCTGGCCAGGATTTCGTTATTCGAAACTTGAATGCATTAGTCGGCGCGCGCAATCGGGCGCAGGTGGTCTCGCTCCTGATTCTGCTCGTTACCTCAACCGGTGTTTTTCTGCCGCTTGAAGTCGCTCTCAACCGAATCTGGCGGTTTCGTAACAACCGGTCATATTTCGGAAATCAACTCATTTCTCTCGTCCTGGCATTCATGTCCGGGTCTCTCGCTCTGTTTTCAATCGCGCTCACAGCGGGCAATCTGGGTCTTCTCGAGTCCATCATGCGTGGTCACGGCACAGGAGTTGTGCGCTTGGCAGGCTTTGTCATGATGAAAGTATTCGCGATCGGAGCTTCCATCGCGATTTTCTTCTTGATCTATTGGCTGCTGCCAAACGGACGTGTTGCCGCGCGCGCAGTTTTGCCAACAGCCATCATTATGGGTTTGTTGTCCGAAGTTTTGAAATACGCCTATATCACAGCGCTTCCACATTTGAATTTCGGGGAGGTGTACGGACCGTTCGCGCTTTCCGTCAGCCTGATGTTCTGGGCCTTTTTGACCGGGATGCTTTTGCTAACCGGAGCACACCTCTCCGCATATCGCCGCTTACGCTGACTTTTTACTTTTTCTTATTTTTATTTCGTGGATCATCCGACGGATTCACATATGTGATCGATAGCGGCGCCATTCCATGGATCTGGATTGTGGTTTCCCCGTCCGCCATCGCATAGTGATGCATCCTGGGAGCGATCCCGGCGAAACTGCCTGCTGCGAAACTCTGGGTTTTACTCTCATCGAATTTGTCGCCCATACCCACCTTGAGTGTTCCGGAGATGACGGTTACGTTCTCCTGCTTCGGATGCCAGTGCGGCGCAATCTTGTAACCGCCAGGCATCTTGATTCGAACAGTGTAATCGCCTGCGGCACCCATGGGATTTCCTTCGAGCACTGCTAACTGCGCCTCTGGTTCAACAAACGGCGGAGCCGGTCCCCACGCGATCTCGTCCGGCGTAAAAGCAGTTTTCTTCGGCGCAGCCTTCTCGGCCATTGCCGCCTTTTTACCGCTCGGGGCTGTCGCCTTCTTCTCTGCCTGCTGTGCCCACGCGATTGCGCATACCAATAAGATTGCCACCCACATCCATCGTGCCATTGTGTATCCTCCTCGGCGAAGAAGCGTAGGGAATCGCTCCTGCTCAGTCAAGCTGATTCCCTTGGCAAGCCGGATCGGATATGCTGCTCGTTCCCACAAAATAAGCAGGACGCCACTTACGTAGTTGGCCGCATCCAAGGGTCGGAAAAAGGGATCGTTCAGGATCTTATGAGACCGAAGGTTTCGCCTTTGCTCTTCGTCGCCACTTTGGCCTGTTTCCTCCTACCCTTTGCAACTATCTCGTGCGGAACCCAACGAATCGCCACGGCGTCCGGTTTCCAACTCGTCACCGGAGCTTCAGTGAACGAGTCTCCGTCGCGCGAGGGCGTTCCAAAAAAGCAATTCATTCAAGCGGAACCGGCGGCAATTGTTGCGCTCGCCTTTGTCGTCCTCGGATTGGCTGTCTCTCTGACGCATGTCCGCCCTCTAATACCGGCAGCTTGTGCGGTGATCAGTGTAATTTCACTATTTCTTTCGCGAGCCAGGCTCGAGGACCGGGTTGCCGCTCGCGGCGCAGGTACACTCCAGCTTGATTTTGAGATCGGATTTCCTCTGACTCTGTTGACGCTCGCTGCGGCGGTAGCTTGGAACGCGTATCTCTATATTGCTGGCCACTCGGCGGTAACTTTGAAGACACCGCTTCCAACGATAGAAGAGGAGCGCTTGCCTGCACCAGTCGTCACACTTCCCGCTCCGGCCAAGCCAAGCAGCACTGTCGACAGAAGACTTATCAAGTGTCCACTGTGCGGAAAAGCAACGTTTGACGATGCATCTTGCATGATGTGCGGAAAATCATTGGCGAGCGCGTCATAAAGTCCGGTTGCGTTCATCGCAAGCACGAAATTTGTTCGCGAATGCGGACGACGAACAACGGATGACGCGCCTCTAATCACGCTGCTTCGTGACCCCTCGCACAGTTTTTGTTCGCATCTGCAAGTAGTCTGAACTCCTCCCAGGCACGCGTCCACACACATTCCAGAGGTCGTCATGTTGAGACTCTTGCTCTGTCTCCGTGTAGGGGCAGTTTGTATTTCGCTGGCTTCATGCGCAATCGCACAATCCGAGAAACCACTATCTACTGATCGGGTTCGTACTCTGACGCAAGCTGCGGGCATCATTTTCCGTGGAACGGTAACTTCCGTCGAGCGCATCGCGCCAACTCGCCAGAACCAGCTCGAAACAATGCAGATCTGTTTTCACGTTGCTGAAAACCTTCGCGGCACGAAAACCGGATCGGTATTGTGCATCCGCGAGTGGGCCGGGTTGTGGACATCACGCGATCGATATCATCCGGGAGAGCACGTCGCACTTTTGCTTTACCCGCCGAGCCGGCTTGGACTCACAAGTCCAGTGGGCGGAAACGAAGGTCGTTTCGCAGTTGCTGACTCTCGTAGTCCAGCAAGCACCTCGACCTCTATTCAGTTCGCCGCTAATGCCAACTCTCGCGACAGCTTGCAACCACAGGCAGAGCATTTCATTTCAGCAAGCGATTTCCGCCGGCTTGTACGCCGAAGCGCTCAACACACGAGAGAGGACTGATAATGCCTGTCGTTCATTTCCATCCTCCTCGGCCAGTCCCTTCGAAACAGGTCGACGTGCGAATCCAGCTCCTCTGGAGTCTCGCAGTTGTGCTCGGCGTATGCCTCGGTATCCTGGCGTTCGTCGAACTTGCCTACGGAGGCGGCCCTGCACATGTCGCGGGCGCCAGCTACTTCGATCCAGGCGTTAAAGGACAACCTCTCGCGTGGGCTGCTGGTAATCTCGCATACTACACAGACCAGGGAGATCTGAGTCCGCTGCTGCCTTCTGCGACTGCCGATTCGTTTGTTGCTGACGCCTTCCAGCGCTGGACTTCAGTTTCTACCGCAGCTCTCTCCGCTACACGCATCGGTCAGCTCGGTGAAGACGTAAACGGCGCAAACGTCACGGGCTTTCCCGATGGCACCTACACCATCCCGCCCGATATTCAACCCACGGCAACTGACAAGCCGATTGGTGTTGTGTATGACGCTGACGGCGCAGTAACCAACGCACTACTCGGACAAGGCGCGGGCGATGCACCCTACTGTTTTACCAACGCCGTTTTTGGTGGCCCGGATGCCTACTCCACTGATGGCCACCTTGCGCATGCGCTGGTCGTGCTGAATGGCGTGTGTGCAAGGACCTCTGCTGCTCTCCCTGATGTGAAGTATCGTCTCGTGCGCACGATTGGTCGTGTAATCGGGTTGGACTGGTCGCAGCTCAACAACAATGTGCTCACCCGTCAACCTGCTCCCACTTCGGATGACTATGCGGGCTTTCCCTTGATGCACAACTTTGATCCGCCCGGATGCATGCCGATTTCGCGCTGTCTGCCCGACGCTGACTCTCTCAAGATGGATGACCGCGCAGCCGTGTCGCGGCTCTATCCAGTCACGCCGGCCAACATTTCGCAGTTTCCCGGAAAGCAGATACTCGCAACCAATACCGGCCGCATCCACGGCTCTGTTTATTTTTCGGGTAGCGCAGGTGCGCCAGGCCAGCCAATGACAGGCGTAAACGTTATCGCACGCCGCATCGACACACCCGGTCAACCATCGCGTCAGTTTGCAGCATCCTCAGTTTCAGGATTTGCTTATGCCGCCGTGGTCGGCAATATCGTCAACGGATATACGAACCCCGCCGGACAACGCCTCGACCGCTTTGGCGTAAACAACTCCGCATGGGAAGGATTTTTTGATCTTGCCGGCCTTGAGATTCCCGCAGGTACTGACTCCGCTCAATACCAACTCAGTGTCGAACCGCTCGACAATTATTCGACCTTCGTTGGTCCGTACGCGCCGTGGCAAGTGCAGCCCTCCGGAACATTCGATCCCGTCATGGTCACACTGAATCGCGGCAGCGATATCGTGCAAGACCTTGTCTTGCGCAACTCGTCTATTCCCGAAAACGTGCTTGGCATCGGGTCCACTTACAATATTCCGGCTCCGCTTCCTAAAAATGGTGAGTGGGCCGGATGGATCACAGGATCAACTGCGCACTTTTTCAAAATCAATGCGCTCGCGAATCGGACACTCTCGATCGAATTGACTGCACTCGACGAGCGCGGCGTACCTGCGCAAAACAAAATGCTTCCGGTCGCAGGCATGTGGGCGCTCGCTGATGGATCGGGTGCTCCCGCACCTGCGCAATCTTCGTCTGCGTTCAACACCAGCGTGGTTGGACTTACGCGCCTCGATGCTGCGATTAGTTCCGACGGTGATTACCGCATCGCAATAGCGGATCAGCGCGGCGATGCGCGACCTGACTTCCGATATCGCGCCCGTGTTCTGTATGGACACACCGTCTCTCCGACGCGGGCTGGATTGGAGGGCGGCGCGCCCCTCACGATCCGCGGGACAGGCTTTCGACCTGGACTCAAAGCCACCGTTGGCGGCGTGGCGGCGACTGTCCTCGCGAATTACGGCAACGAACTCATAGTCGCTCTGCCGAAGATCGCGAAAGATGGCAAGGCAAGTGTTCTCATCTCGGATTCCGTCACTGGTTCCTTTACGACCATGACCGATGCGTTGTTGGTGGGCGCAGACGCGACCGACAACTTGCAATTGCTCGCGACGGGCAATCCGCTGACGCCCGTTGGAACCGAAGCAGCCAATCCGATGCACGTGCGCGTGACAGATGTAGCGGGCGCTCCTGTCGAAGGCGCAACGATCGTGTGGGACGGCGGCCCTACCGCACTCCTCACCGCATGCAATCTGCAACGCACCTGTACAGTGTTCAGCAACGAAAACGGCGAGGCCTCCACGCGCATCATGCCGATGACGACCGGGACGAGCACGATCACCGCCACGCTCGCGCCCGCTTCCTACTCTCCAGCAAAATCCGTGCAGACGGTCGTGCAGAGTGCCATGACCGCCCTCGATATCGGAATCAGTCCGCAATATCAGCGCGTTCCGGCCGGCTCGACCTTCGATGCAACACTGACAGTTCGCGTCGTCGGCAATGGCTTGCCGCTAAAATCAAAAACAGTCGCGCTGCAGTTCGTGCGCGGTTCGGGAACCCTCACGCCAGCCATCATCACTACCGATGCATCCGGCTATGCGTCCACCGTGCTGCACGTCGCGAATGCGAGCGGCGATACCAATGTGGCTGCGTGCGTCAGTCCCGCGAATACGGTGTGCAGAACATTTGAAATTTATTCCGTCACGCCGGCGAACCTGCGAATACAGCCCGTTTCGGGCGCAAGGCAAGTCGTCGCGGGAAATCAAGCATTCGCTCCGTTCACGATCCGCGTCACCGATGCGTCAACACCTCCGAATCCTGTGCGCGGAGCTGCCGTCGCGTTCGACGTTACATGGCTGCGGCCCGTACATGCGGACACCATGACTGGCGACGGCGATTCCGCATCCGGCCACCATCCAACGCCGGTCGTGCTCGGGCGCACGGTCGTCACCGCCTACTCCGACGCGAATGGTCTCGTCAGTGTCGTGCCAATGCCGGGCTCCTGGAGAGGATCGCTCGAAGCGGACATCACGGCGATGATCGGCACTGCGCGGATGGACACGCGACTGCTGATGGAAGCAGTACCGTTCGTCGGTGCAGCGGCATCGGTGGAAGAGAATGCCCGGATAAGTATCCCATCATCCCAAGGGATCATAGGGCGACGAAATCGGGAACCGTGATTCCTTCGAACCACGTTCTCGCAGGCACAGGTGCCGCAACGTCCATCTTGAACCCAGTGCCCAGAAAATATCTGAGAGATTTAGATCAATCGCCTCCATTTTCCCCAAAATGAGACAGTTTTCCATTTAAGACGCGTTTTAAGACGCCCCGGAAGCGGCGGGTGGTCCTCAGGCCATCCTAAGCGTCAAACGCGCAACCACGGGCCTAGAAATGCAAGCCAATGGCATTCTAGCTGACGATGGAACCGCGACTTTTCGACCAGCCAGCAGCCGCGATGATTCGCGATTACAGACCTGCGAGCTAAGTGTAATATTATCAATAGCTATACTATTTTGATACTACAATAGCTAATTTGAATCCAACCTTCGCAGACTTCGAGCTTCGGGCTTACGCTGACTCCAGACTACTGGATACCGACTACTGACTCCTGGGTTTCGTCCACTGGTCCACCCAATCGTTCACCGTCCTGTACCAAAGTTGAGAGTTCTGCGGCTTCAGCACCCAATGACCTTCGTCCGGGAAGTAGAGCATCTTCGATGGAACGCCGAGGCGCTGCAGCGTGCTGAAGAGTTGGAACCCCTCGCTGACGTCGAGGCGGTAGTCGAGCTGTCCGTGGACGACCAGCGTCGGCGTCTTGAAATTCTTCGCGCTCAGGTGCGGGGACCACTTGTCATACATCTCTCGGTTCGTATACGGCGTGCCTTTGTATTCCCACTCGTTGAACCAGAGTTCTTCCGTCGAACCCCAGGCTGACGTTGAATTGAACATGCCGTCATGCGAAACGATGCACTTGAAGCGATTGGTGTGGCCCATGATCCAGTTGACCATGTATCCGCCGTAGCTCGCGCCGAGCGCGCACTCGCGGTCTTTGTCGATGAACGGATAATGCTGCTCGGCGTAGTCGAGACTCTTCATCAGGTCTTCGAAGGGCGCGCCGCCCCAGTCGCCGTTGATTACGTCGATGAACTTCTGCCCATAACCAGGCGAGCCGTGGAAGTTGATGAAGATGACGACGTATCCCTGATTACCAGAACTTGGTGCCGCGAAGAGTTCGTGGTTCCAGCGATAGCTCCACTGATCTCCCATGGGAACTTCTGGCCCGCCATGCACGATGAACTTCACGGGATATTTGTTCTTGGGATCGAAGTTGGGAGGCTTTACGAGGAAGCCCTGGACTTTGTCTCCGTTCGCGCCAGTGAACCAGAAGGATTCGAGCGGGGACATGGCGACTTGGGAGAGGACGCGACCATTAGTATGCGTCAATTGTTTTGAGTCTTCGCCATGTCCCTGGAATTGCGTTAGGCAATCCCATGCACATAACTTGCGATCAGGTGAAAGATAGAACGAAAAAATCTCAGTGGGGAATTGAACTGAGCTTTTGTTGAACAAAAGAAAATGGCCATCCTTTGTGATTTGGACGGAATCGTTCGTACCCCGCGTTATGAAAAGCACGGGGAGTGGTTCGTCAACACTGATAGGCACCATATAGATCGGAGCTTCGCCTTCATCTTCCGCGATCGTATAAATGCTTCTCGAGTCTGGTGCCCATGCAAACGAATCCACCCAGCGATCGAATGGATCTTCTCCGTCGCTAAGGTTCCATTTCTTCTCTGTCTTCCGGTCGTACAACATCAATCGGAAGCGATCACTCTCGTATCCGGGCCTCTGCTGAGCGCGATATGCGATGTACTTCCCATCGGGAGAGTAGAGCGGAGTCGAGTCGCTCGCGGGATTGTTGGCGGTGATGTTCTTCGGAGCGACGGGCTTCCCGCCCATTAAGTTCTCCGACACTGGCACGATCCAGATGTCGTTGTTGGTGGAAGTCGCTTGGACTTTGTCGTGGTTCGAGGTGAAAGCGATTTCCTGTCCGTCGGGGGAGAAGGCGTAATCGTCCTGTCCGCCGAGTGAAAACGGTGGTGTGTCGAAGTCGCCGGGAGTGATGTCGCGAGGAAGGAGTATCACTTCATCCACGTAACCACGAGCCTCATTCTCTTCGGGTGTGTTGAGTTTTACTGACATGACGAACAGATGGCTGCGTCGTCCGTCGCTATATGCGTTCCAATGCCGATAGAAGAGCCTGTCGGTGATAATCGCCTTGACCTTCGATTGTTGCTTTTCTTTGAGCATCCGTTCGTTGCACGCGGCTTCTGCGGTGGGTTCGCCGTCGCATTGAGGAAACACGCTTGAGGTAAACAGAATGCGTTTGCCGTCCGGAGACCAGAGCACTCCGTCAGCTTCTGTCGCAATCGAAGTTGCCTTGAACGTGCGTGTGACCTTCCCGGCAGCTGAATCGAAATCCGCAATCCAGACTTGCGAACCGCCTTCCTTGTTCGAGATGAAAGCGAACCGCTTTCCATCTGGCGCCCAGCGCGGACGGGAACCGTCCTGATCGGGAATGAGGATGCGTTCGAGCGAAGAGCCTGCCGAGCTTTGCTCGGCTCGGACGGGCGAGGCGCCCGTAGCTACATGATCCTTGGTGGGGGAGGCGCCCGTGCCCACACCATCTGTGCTCAGCGGAACGATCCAGATGTGCGGTGTTCTGGTGTTCGCGGTGAGATCAACGTCTGTCACGCTGAACAAAACCCACTTGCCATCCGGCGAGGGCACGGGCTCGGCCACGCGCTTGAGCTTCATCATGTCTTCGAACGTGAACGGGTGCTTGGATTGGGCAAATGCGGGAAGCGATATCAAGCAGATAAAGAAAATGACGATACGGCGCATGAAGACCTCCGAGGGAACCAATAGTTTAGCGTAGGGACATAGCTTGCTATGTCCGGGTGTTGGCGGACGCAGCAAGCTGCTTCCCTACGCACGTACTGTTTCTTTCCGGACGCAGCAAGCTGCGTCCCTACGGAAGCTCACAAATCATCGGATTTTCCGAATCGCTTTCCCAATTGCTCGGATTCGCTTCGATGTAATCTCGAATGGCGTTCAACGATGCGTCAGAACGAATAATGTGTTCGTAAAAACCAGATTGCCACTTCAACCCCAATCCTTGCGTTCGAGCGATGCGCGTAACACCTGCTTTGTACGAACGAATAATGGCGGACAATGAACCAGGCGTAGGTCGTCTAAGTGGCTCATGTGGGACAGTCCTGTTCTGCCACACGATATCAGGGGAGAACTGATGTGCTCCGTCGATCACAATTACCGCGTGCAAATGGTTCGGCATAACAATCGAGCGATCCACCGCAACGTGATGGTAGTGATCTGGCAGGTGTTGCAGTTCATGGTTGGCAATGAGTCCGAGGTCAGAGAGTTTCAGGATGCCAGAAAAGATCGACCCGAAAAGACACTCGCGGTTTCTTATACAGATTGTTACGAAATAGAAACCGGGTGATGCATAGTCCCAGTCTTTTATCCGCACCGATCGCCGTGACCTGACGGAAGAGCGTTCAGCCATCGCATGACCGTATGCCGCCTTCCGGTCGGCTTCAGTGTTTCGCATCACACCGCGTCCCGTCAGGATAACCTTCAAATCCGCTAGGGACATCGTCTTTGCAGACGCAGCAAGCTGCGTCCCTACAAATAGGCCCGCAGCCGCCTACAATATTTTCGTTTCTCATCCGTTTACATCTGTAGGGCAATGGAGAGCGTCATCACAGATCGCATCCAGGCCGAGCAGGACCGGCGCATCGCGGAAACCGTGGAGCGCGAGCGGCCGCGGTTACGCAACTTCATCCGGCGGCGTGTGGCAGATGAAGGCGACGCAGACGACATCCTGCAGGACGTGTTTTATGAACTCGTCGAGACGTATCGAGGAACGCATCCGGTGGACCTGGCAAGTGCCTGGCTTTTTCGAGTGGCGCGGAACCGGATCATCGATCTGTTCCGCAAGAAAAAGCCGGAGTCGCTGAACGAAGAAGTTGGAGATGGTTTAGCGCTCGAAGATCTGCTTCCTTCGCCGAATGCAGGGCCGGACGCAGAGTATGCACGCGTCGTGCTCCTCGAACATCTCGAAGAAGCAATCGACGAATTGCCGGAAGAGCAACGGACCGTGTTTCTGGCGAATGAAGTCGAGGGGAAAAGTTTCAAGCAGATGTCAGAAGAAACGGGAGTGAGCATCAACACGCTGTTGACGCGCAAGCGATATGCAGTGTTGCGGCTGCGCGAGAAGTTGCAAGACGTTTACGCAGATTTATCAGAAGAGTAAGGAGAATCCAGATGAGTGAGCAGGAGAAAATTGTTCAACGACGAGTCACGATGATCGTGAAGATCCTGGTATTCGCGATTATCTTCATCGCGGGCTTCGGATCGGCGGTATGGCAATTGTGGAACCACCTGATGCCGCAGATCTTCAATTTGCCGGCAATCGGTTACTGGCAGGCGTTGGGCTTGTTGGCGCTGAGCTGGCTTTTGTTCGGTGGATTCCGGGGAACGATGGGCGGACGACGTATGGGCGGGCGCGGCCGCTGGGGGCGTATGACGCCAGAGCAGCGGGCGCAGTTCCGACAAGCTATGGCAGAACGTTGCGGCCAGCGCATTCCGGCGGCTGGTGGATCCAACGTGGGGTGAAGGGGTGGTAAAAAAGGCGGTCTTTACCCATGTCGCGATTTTCAGCAACCCGAGGGTCACTCCCGCCGTCTAATTAGTACAGGCAGAACTGCAGTCTCCTGTTCTTGGCACCTACCCACGTGCACGGAAACAAGAACAGGAGCCTGCAGTACATTAACTCTGCGAGCCTGAGTCCTTTACACTGGATCCGATGACACAAACATTCCTTACTCGTTGCATGTCATTTGCTTTTGCTTTGTTCCTTGCCGCGGTGGCCGTGCTGCCAGTTCTCGCCCAAGAGGGGGAACTCGACAAGTCTCAACCGGTCGGAACTACGCCGGAAGAGATCATCCAGAAATTCGCGGCGAAGGAAAAAGAATTTAAGACGGCTCGAGACCAGTACACATACCGGCAATCGGTAAAAGTGCAGGTTCTTGATGGCAACACCGTGAAGGGCGAGTATCAGCAGGTTTTCGACGTTCTGTTTGATGACAAGGGAAAGCACATCGAGAATGTGGTGTTCGCACCGCAATCGACGCTCGAAAATGGCGGGCTGCAGATGGATCAGGGGGATTTTGAGGATATCCGCCAGCGGCTGCCGTTCGTGTTGACCAGTGATGAATTACCCGAGTACGACATCATTTACGTGGGGCAGCAGAAACAGGACGAACTGAATACGTACGCGTTTGATATCGCACCCAAGAAGATTGAGGGTAAAAAGCGTTATTTTCAGGGACGCGTGTGGGTAGACGATCACGACTTCCAGATTGTGAAGACTTATGGCAAGACGGTCCCCGACATTCGTCCAGGAAAAAAGGGACAGGAGCATCTGTATCCGAGCTTTGCTACATGGCGCGAGCAAGTCGATGGCAAGTATTGGTTTCCCACCTACACACGTGCGGACGACACGCTTCACTTCGCTACCGGTGATATTCGGATCCGTGAAATCGTGAGATACGAGAACTACAAGCGGTTCGGCGCCAAGTCGCGCATCACGTACGAAGGACAGGAAGTGGGCCGAGGCGAAGACGAGAAGAAGCAGCCTGACGAACAGAAGAAGCCGGAAGAACAGAAGCCGCAGAATTAAGTTACGTAGTTTCGAGTTTCAGGTTTCGAGTTTCAACGGCTCGAGTTCGTGCTTGGACTGAAAATCCGGCGCGGTGTGTCGCAAACAATGGCAGGTTCCTCATCGCTTTGCTCTCGGAATGACAAAATTTTGAGGGAATCAAAAGCTGAAGGCGACAGCTAATCAATAGAACAAATATTTTCTCCACTTGTCGTCCGAGCGGCCCATCAGGCGCATGATGTGGCGGCTGGTGTGGAGATTGAAGGCGCGAGGCTCGCGCATCAGGGTCATGTTCGCTTCGTGCGGCAGTTGATTGCCCTTGCTGCGGTTACAAGGATGGCAGCAGGCAACGAGGTTCTCCCAGGTTGAAGATCCTCCGCGCGAGCGCGGAATCACGTGATCGAGTGTGAGTTCGCCGGCCGAGAGAAGTTCCCCACAATATTGGCAAGTGTTGCGGTCCCGCATCAGGATGTTCTTGCGCGAGAGCGCGCGTGTCTGGTGCGGAATACGGCGGTATTCAAGCAGACGAATAACCGATGGAACGCGCAGGGCAACGCGTGCGGCGTGCAGGAAGTGTCCGTTTTCTTCTTCCGTCATGGCGACGCCTTTGAGCACGAGCACGATGGCGCGGCGCGCGGCGCAAACATTAATCGGCTCGTACGAAGCGTTCAGAACGAGAACGGGCGCGTGCAGAGCCTGGCGATCGGACTCCTGGTGCAATCCTCCGGTGACGAAGGGGATCGGCGGATGATTACGCATCGAGTTGTGAAATTTGCCAGACATGTTCGAATCAGTAGTCAGTAGTCAGTAGTCAGCGCTCATTGAGTGTTAAATCTCAGCCCTCATTTTTCTAATCCAATCTTTCATAGTCAATCGTTCATCCTTTTGCGGCGGCGAGGGCTAATGGGCTCTCGGTCGCCAATTTCCCCGGCAGAGCGAAAGTACGTTCGATCTTCATGGTACGGGCAACGGTTGCCACCCAGACTTCGACAGCTCCGGCGCGGCGCAGCATCCTTGCACATTCAGATGCGGTTGTCCCAGTGGTAAGCACGTCATCGACGAGCAGAATTTCTTGTCCGGCGATCTTTTCAGGCTCGTTCACACAGAATGCACCCCGCAAGTTTTCCCGGCGCTGACGCTTCGTCAGGCCGATTTGCGAAGATGTTTCGCGAACTCGAACCATCGCCGAGGGAGCAAGTTCGAACCTCACGCCGCCGGACGGAATTAGCTTCAATGCCGCCTGTGCAATCAGTTCTGCCTGATTGAAACCACGTTGTTTCAGTTTCCTGGCGTGAAGGGGAACCGGGACAACAACAACGTTTCTGTGTTCGACGGAAGGCTGCAGCTCAAGGATGACTTCGGCTAACATCCGCCCGAGTACACCGGAGGCAGGCTTAATTCCTTCGTATTTGAGGAGATGGATCAACTCGCGCAAACCACCTTCGTAGCTTCCGTAAGCGGCGGCACGGGTAAATGGCGGACCTAATCGTCGGCAAGCCACGCAACGCAGGTCTCCCGAGTCGTCCGCGAAAGCGAACGGTTGGACAATCGCCTCCCCGCAAACAAAGCATGTCGCCTGCTCGAACGGTCGGCTCTGCTCAAGGCAATCCTCGCAAACTGGCAGGCGAGAGATGCGTACAAGGGGAGCGGTGCAAATACGGCAATCGGCTGGGAACAGCGCAGTGAAGAGGCTTTCGGCGGCCCGTTCCGCCCAATAGGCAAAAGAACTTCCCTTGACCCGGGCAATGGCTTGATCGACGCGAGTTCGGTCCCCGCTACTGCTGAAGACGACCTCCTCCGAGCGGCAGAGTTTGGAATCTACCAGTCGGTTTGATTCAGTATAGCCAGCGGGAGAAGGTCACGCAACGCGAGTTCCGGTGACAGGGGGTACCGGAGTTTGTGAGTGTGGTGCTTTCCGCGGGTCTTCTCGCTCGCGTGCTGGAAGGGAAAGGGGTCGCGCGAAACGACGGAAACAGTCCGCGCACCGTACCATTTTTAAGCCAAACGCGCGCAAAATGTACCGCTCGCTCACCGTGCGAGGACGTGAGAGATAAGCCACGTCACTGCCGCAGTCCTGGCAGCGAAACTCTCTGAAATAGTGGATGTAGTAGTCTTGCAAGGCTGACATCTCTGCCATACCGGGTACCTCGTTGCAGGCCAGTATTGTACTCCGGAACCGGCGCCGCGAAAGGATCAAATTGTCAGTGAAAACACGCAAAACACCTCCAGATTGCGTGTGCGCATCGTACTTGTAAACACGTGAGGGCGCATGCTAACTTGCGCCGTTTCGAGGAATTGGTCTGGAACTGCAATATATATCTCGGTTTGAAGGACTCGTCCGATGAGTACATCGACTTTAAACAACGTTGAAAAGAAGTATCGCCCGTACGTGCCGGAAACGATGGAAATGAAGGAGTTCACGTTCCGAGCAGTGCTAATCGGGCTGGTGCTGACAGGGATTTTGGGGGCAGCCAATGCCTATCTGGGGTTGAAGGCGGGCATGACCATTGCCGCGACATATCCGGCGGCGGTTATCGGCATGGCGCTGCTGAGGTTGATGAAGGGTTCGCTGCTGGAAGAAAACATTGCTCGAACGGTTGGATCGATTGGCGAGTCGGTAGCCGCAGGCGCAGTTTTCACGATTCCGGCGTTTGTGATGGCCGGGCTCTGGCCCGGTCTGGGGACAGACCAGTACTGGAAATCAGTCGCGCTGATGATGATCGGCGGCACGCTTGGCATTTTGTTTGTCACGCTGCTGCGGCGGGTGATGGTCGAAGACCCAGAACTTCCCTTCCCGGAATCGGTGGCCGCTTCGGAGATTCATAAGGCAGGGCAACAGGGATCAAAAGCAGCAAAGGTTTTGTTCGCCAACATGGGATTCGGGGGACTTGTGTATCTGTTGGGCGCGGTCAACGTTTTTTCCGCGAACAATACGTTTCCCATCAAGATTGCGGATTTGGGTAAGAAGTTACTGCTGCGGACAGGAACGAATCCGAATGTTGCGACCACCGTGACAGGCGGGACGTCGTTGTTCACTCTGCCCGATATCAGCCCGGCATATTTGGGTGTGGGATACATCATCGGGCCGCGGCTGGCAGCGCTTAATTTTGCGGGCGGCGTGCTGGCGTGGGGCCTGCTGGTTCCGCTCCTAACCTTCACATTGGGTCCTTACATTCAGGCGGCACAGCCGGCGGGACAAGAGATCGCATGGCCGTTGTTGGCAGGCGCCATTTACTACTCGGTGGTGCGGCCGATCGCGGTGGGAGGCATGCTGGTAGGCGCGTCCTACACCTTGTTCAAGATGCGCAAGCAACTGGGAACGGGTATGGCGCGCGCGGTTTCAGATTTGAAGAAATCGGCGGCAGCGCATGCTGCGCAGAACCGTACCGAGCGCGACCTACCATCGAAGGTCGTGTTCGCGGGTATTGGCGTGGTGTTGATCGCGATGATTGCTCTTTATTACTACTTCATCGGCGGCGCCGGGAACTTGACTGGGTCGCAAGTGCTGACCGGTTCACTGGTCGCAGCGGGCGTCATGATCATTGTGGGATTTTTCTTCGCTGCGGTTTCAGGAAACCTGGTAGGCCTGATCGGATCTTCGAATAATCCAGTGTCCGGGTTGACGCTGTGCACGCTGGTTATCGCGGCCCTGTTGATGGTGGCACTGGGCGTTTCCGGGACGGGAGGCGTTGCAGCGGTGCTGGGCGTGGCGGCTGTGGTTTGCGTGTCGTCCGCGGTTGCGGGCGAGATGCTGCAGGATTTGAAGGTCGGACACATCCTGGGCGGGACGCCATCGAAGATGCAAATCGGCGATGTGCTGGGCGTGATCGTGGCATCGCTCGTGTTGTTCTTCCCGTTGTATGTGTTGGACAAGGCATATCACTTCGGCAGCGCCGCATTGCCTGCTCCGCAGGCGGGTTTGATGGCAATGCTATCGAAGGGAATTGTGGGCGGCGATATGGCATGGCCGCTGGTGATTGTGGGCATCCTGCTTGGGCTCGCCATGATCATGATCGAAGTGAAGAGCGTGATGTTGTTTGCGGTAGGAATGTATCTGCCGCTGGGAACGACGTTCGCAATTTTCCTGGGCGGGATCGTGCGCTGGGTTACCGATATGTTGCGCGACCGTCGCGGCTTCAACGATGCGCAGAAAGCGCGGGTGGATAATGCGGGAGTGCTCACCGCTTCGGGCTTGATCGCGGGCGAGGCATTATGCGGTCTGGTGATTGCCGGTCTGGTTGGATCAGGAAAAGATGTCGCTTTGTTCAAGTGGACACCTTCCCTGTGGGTTGCTCTGGTTGCTTTGGCTATTCTGATTATCGGGATGGTGCGTACGCCGCTGGCGAATGCGGGACGACCGGAAGATCCGGCGCCGCCGACAGCAATCATGTGAGGCAGTAGCTAGTAGTCAGTAGTCAGTAGTCAGTAGTGAGTATTCAGTAGCCAGTAGTCAGCTTAGGAACTCGAACCACGAAGGTCAGGAAGGCGCGAAGGAAGCGTGGGTAGAATTCTTTCGTGGTTCTTTATGGCCTTCGTGGTTTTCTTTTGGGCTAGTTGTTGGTCCCGGGTATTGCGAAGTCGGTTGTGAGTTCGGCGGACGCAGCAAGCTGCGTCCCTACGAAAAACGCTCCATCTGTTCATGTCGATTGCTGAAAACATTGCGAGCATACGAAAGAGAATGGCGGCCGCGGCGCACCTGGCAGCGCGCAATCCTGATGACATTGTGTTGATGGCGGTGACGAAGACATTTCCACCTGAGGCGATTCGTGAGGCGTATGCCGCAGGTATCCGTGTTTTTGGAGAGAACCGCGTACAGGAATTCGCCGGAAAATCAGAAGCATTGCGCGATCTCCAAGATGTCGAGTGGCACATGATTGGGCATCTGCAATCGAACAAGGCAGCCAGGGCCGTTGAATTGTTTGATGCGATTGATTCCGTTGATTCCTTGAAGCTGGCCGAACGATTAAACGCCGCCGCGAGTGCAGCAGGGAAAGAACTGAACGTGCTCATTGAGATCAATGTCGGGCAAGAAGAAGAGAAAAGCGGAATCGCACCAGATTCGCAAGAGCTCGATGCTCTGCTCGCCGCGGCGCCCAAGCTTGGAAATATTTCAATCTGCGGATTGATGACGATCCCACCGTTCACGGAAGATCCGGATGGAGCGCGGCCATTTTTTCGTCATCTGCATGAGATTCGCGATCAGATTGCGTCGCGGGCGATTGCGGGCGTGGAGATGAGCGTGCTCTCGATGGGTATGTCGCACGATTTCGAGATCGCAATCGAAGAAGGATCGACGCGCGTAAGAGTCGGAAGCGCGATCTTTGGAGCAAGGTAGCTAGTGGATAGTAGCTAGTAGTTAGTCACCAGTAGCTCGTATTGTAGCGTTGCAATCACAAAACAATCAGGTCAACCGATGAGATTGATGGATCGAACGTGTGCCGGAGCGTTGTTCCTGGTCGCGTTGGTCGAGTGCTGGCTCGTACCGCGCGATTACACAGGGCGTATCTGGATTTTCGGAACTGGCCTTGCCTCGATCTTCACCGCGATGCTCAACCTGTTGCGGGTTCGCAATGATTCGGTAGGCGATCTGAGGTTGGCTTCCATCACGGCAAACGTGGTGATGACAGTGTTCGTGCTGGCAGTGATGTGGAGTATCGGTCGAGAGAGGACTTCGGCGAACCCGCAGGTCTTGCTCATGTTCGTGCTACTCGCCATGGAAACAGCCCTCTCTCTGGTCCGCAAGCCGTGATCCCAATTGCCGAAAAAGACGGCGCCGTCACGTTCGCTACTCGCGTCCATCCGCGCGCGAAGAAAAACACAATCAGCGGTGAGCTGGGGGATGCACTGAAAGTCTCGCTCACAGCACCGCCGGTTGACGGCAAGGCGAACGAGGCATGTGTAGATTTTCTGGCGAAACTTTTGAAGGTGCCGAAGTCGTCCGTTAGTATTGCAGCCGGGCAGACGAGTCGGAATAAAGTGGTGAGGATTACAGGAGTGAGTGCGGCGGAGATGAGCGGAATTCTGGAACGCGCGATGGCAAGGCGGTAGAGATCCGCGCCAGATTCCTCGCCCGCACTGGAGAAAACGCGCGGCTTCGGGATGGCGCCCTCGACTATCTCTGGTTTTGGGCATTGATAATTTAGTGGTCAGATGTTTCAGGTTTCGAGTTTCAGGCTTTCGAATCTTCGAGGTTTCAACGTAGCAGGATTTCGACATCAATGCTGCTGAGCTTTCTTGAAACTTTGAACTTGAAACATGGAAACTTACAAGTCCAGGAGCAATGATTGAGTTTTTCTCAAAGGCTGGAGGAAGTCCGCACGGGATTTGAACGTCCGTTCTGGATCGCAAACATCACCGAAATTTTTGAAAGGCTTGCCTATTACGGCGCGTTCGCGTCGCTTGCCCTCTACCTTCAGGGAAAACTGAATTTCTCCTCGGAGCAGACTGGGACGCTGACCGGCATCTTTGGCGGAATGGTCTGGTTCCTTGCTATCTTCGGAGGCGCCGCTGCGGATCGCATGGGATTCCGGCGAGCACTGTCGCTGGCCTATCTGATACTTGCGATCGCATATTTCCTGATTGGCTCGATCGCGGCGCCCTGGCTTGCTCCGGTGCGAAATGTTTTGCCGCTGACGTTGTTCGTGGGATTGATCCTGATGCTGCCAGCGCTCGGTGTGGCGCTGGTAAAACCGTGTGTGGTTGGTACGACGGCGCGCGCGTCCAAGGAGAACGTTCGATCAATCGGATATTCGATTTATTACACGATGGTGAACGTGGGCGGAGCGCTCGGACCGCTGTTTGCATCGTGGGCCCACCGCAATCTGGGTGTGGAGAGTGTGTACCGTGTTGTGTCGCTCGGCGTACTGGCGATGTTTTTCGTGGTCATCTTGTTCTTTCGCGAGCCTCGAAAAGCAGACGATGCTCCGCCACCGTCAATTGCGGCGGTCGCTCGGAATTTCTGTGAGGTGCTTGGCAATGCGAAGTTGGTTTTACCGGTGGTAGGGATTGCTTTGGTGTTGTTGCTAATTCAAGCGTTCAGTGTTGTGGCACTGCCATGGTGGGTCTGGATTGTGCTTGTGGTGCTCATGCTGGCCGGGATCAGCAAATTCATGTGGTTTCTGGTGCTGTTCACCGGGTATTGGATTGTCTTCTGGCAACAGTACATCAGCTTACCGGTTTATATCAGCCAGTACATCAACTCGACCGCCGACGTGGAGAAGATCCTAGTCACGGATGGGCTGACAGTCATCTTATTCACAGTCGCGGTGAATGCGCTTACGAAAAGAGTTCCGGCGTTTCAGGCCGTCATTCTGGGCACGTTGATCACCTCAGTCTCATGGCTGATCTTGGCGTTGCGTCCAACGATCTGGGGAGCGGTGCTGTCCCTTTTCGTATTGGCGATGGGCGAGATCATTCAAGCGCCGCGATACTACGAGTACATCTCTCGCCTAGCGCCGAAGGAACAGCAGGGAACGTACATGGGATTTGCGTTTTTGCCGATCGGGATTGGATCACTGATCGGCGGATGGTTTGGTGGTAAGCTGCTCCACCATTTCGGAGAGGTCGTACATCAGCCCGCGCGCATGTGGTGGGGAGTGACGGCCGTTGGAGTAGCAACTGCCGTAGCGCTTTGGGTGTATGACCGGATGGTTGGTAAGACAGTAGTCAGTAGTCAGTAGTCAGTGATCACGAGCCGATACACGGGCCCATTCTCATGCCTCATCGCAGAATCACTCCCTCGTACATTGCAGCGCACATTCGGCGGATGCTGAAAGACGGCGGATCAGCTCCGCATGCTCTCGAAGTTCAAAGATTCTTCAAAGAAACAGTGCAGTCGCGTGGCTGGAGAACGGGGGAGTTACGCAAAGTGGCGTTTCGATTCCGCAGGACCATCGTCCGGGAACAAGGGCTGGACTTCCTGGTAAAGGTGGCGGACAGATTATTTTCAGGGAAAGTGAACGACGAAAAGAACTTCGCCGTTTTCCTGCTGGAACGAGTGACTGCTGAATTGGGCGATCGTGAGTTTGATTTGTTCGTCGCGTGGCTCGATCGGGTTAAAACCTGGTCGGATCATGATGCGCTGGTCCATTACCTGATTGGGCCCATGATGCTGAGCAAGCCGGCGCGAGTGGAGGAAGTTTTTCGTTGGGCGAAATCGAAAAATCGCTGGCGACGCCGGGCCGCTTGCGTAGCCCTGATTCGCGGTGCACGGCAGAAGCTGTTCTTCCCGCAGGTTGTGAAGGTGTCGGGAATGCTTCTTGCTGATGACGATGACATGGTGCAGAAGGGCTTGGGGTGGTTGCTGCGCGAGGCTGTCAAGTTCGATCCTGCAGCAGCTGTGCCTTTTCTGATGAAAATTCGTGAAAAGGCGCCGCGGCTGGTGTTGCGGACGGCTTGTGAGACGTTGGGTAGCGGTGAGAGGGAGAAGGTGTTGGGTTTGTAGTCATCCGCTGTCTGTTGTCCGCTGTCTGCGAAATCGGCAGCTACATAGAAAAATTTATCCAAGCCCCAGGGACGGCATGCGGACACGTGGTCCCTCGACTGCGTTCGACTATCGTCTCATTCCGCTCGGGATGACAATGATGCACTGCTAGCGGCCTTTGGCATCGTTGCCGCGGAGCGTCATGCAAGTGCTGGTAGCGTGAGCGACGAGGCTTCCCTTCTCATCGAAAACATCACAATCGGTCAGGCCGATGGTGCGACCTTGCTTGATGACGCGTCCTTCGGCGCGTAATTTGCCCTTCCACACCGGTTTCAGGAAATTAATCTTCAGTTCCAGGGTGGTGAAGGACTCATCGGCTTCGAGATTCGTTGCGTGAGCAAGGGCCATGGCTGCGTCGGCGATATCGCAGAGCACACCGCCGTGTAGTGTTCCAACGGCATTGGTGTGATGTTGGCGTACGTCAAGTTCGATGGTCACGCGCCCGGGATGGACGGCTGTAATGTGAAATCCGAGATGGGCTCCGATGGGAAGAAGAGGAGCACCGTCGCGAAGTCGAGCGCGGATCTGTTCGAGTTTGGACGCGGTGGCGCGTTTCGTGGTCATTCGCGGAATATAAGTTATTCCATAAAGAGTTCGTCAGCGTAACACCACATCCAATCTTCGCCGGGTTCAATGGAACGAACGATCGGGTGCTTGGTCTGACGAAAGTGGGCGCTGGCATGTTTGTTTTTGGATGAATCGCAGCATCCGACATGCCCGCAGGAAAGGCAGAGGCGCAGGTGGACCCACGTATCGCCCATCTCTAGGCATTCCTTGCAGCCTTTTCCGCTGGGTGTCACTTTATGGATCTGGTTGAGGTGTGAGCATTGCTGGGCCATGATCTTTCCTTTCGGTTTTTAGCGACGAGAACGCCTGCTCAGTTACCAGGTTTCAGCGATAGAGCCTCGTTTAGCGGACCGTCAATCAAATTTTTCTGAAACCAATGCGGGTACAGCGACGCCGGTTCAGTCAGTTTTTCCAGGTCGGCGATGTCAGTGGACGAAAGTTTCACTTTGAGTGAGCCGAGATTGTCGTCCAATTGGGACATCTTGCTGGCACCGAGCAGAATGGAACTCACATACGCTTTTGCGAGCAGCCAGGCTAAGGCTACTTGAGCTACAGATGCTTTCTGTCCGGAAGCAATCTGTTTCATCTTCTCGACCAGGACATAGCCCTTCTCCTTGTCGGTGGGTAAGAAGTCGGCGCTGGCGAGTCGGCCCTTCCCTCCGGCGGGATCTTCGCGCGTATAGCGGCCAGTGAGAAAACCGCTGGCGAGAGGACTCCATACGACGATGCCGATGCCCGCATCCTGACAGAACGGGATGATTTCATACTCGAGATCGCGTCCGACGAGCGAGTAATACATCTGCGCCGCGATGAACGGTGCGTAGCCTGCCTGTTTCTGAATGCCGATCATTTTAGCGGCTTGCCATGCGGTGAAATTCGAGTAGCCGATGTAGCGCACCATACCGTGGGAGATGAGGTGATCGAGCGCACGAGCAGTTTCTTCTGGCGGAGTGAACGGATCCAATTTGTGAATTGAGAGAAGGTCGATGTAATCGGTGCCGAGTCGGCGAAGGCAGTCTTCGGTTGCGTTGACCAGATAACGGAATGAAGCACCGGCATTGATGATTGCATCGTTGCTGCGGAAACCGACTTTCGTGGAGATGACGATGTCTTTGCGACGCGAGCCAAGCGCTTTGCCGAGCATAGTCTCGGATTGGCCGCCAGCATACATGTCGGCCGTGTCGAAGAAATTGATGCCAGCTTCTAGAGAGCGGTGCACGAGCGCATCGGCTTCCTGCTGGCCGGTTTTCCAAACAGCGCCCATGGGGCCTGAGTCATGACCGAATGTCATGGCGCCGAAAGCAAAACGAGAAACGACAAGTCCAGAGTTTCCTAGGCGGGCGTATTGCATTGGGAGAGTGCTCCGTAAAGACATCGGCTTAGACGAAGGGAGTTGGGAAAAGGATGCAGAAAGAGAGAAACCAGTAGTCAGTAGTCAGTGGCCGTGATGAGTGTCAGCAGCCTTGGTATAAATTGGGGGTCAGCGGCTCTGATTGAGGCATTCACTCATGTTCCTCGAGGAATTTTTCGGCTTCCAGTGCTGCCATGCAACCGGATCCGGCAGCGGTGATGGCCTGACGATAACGACGATCCTGCACGTCTCCGCAGGCGAAAACTCCCGGAACTTTCGTGAAGACATTCTTCTGAGTGATGAGATAGCCGTCGGCGTCGGTGTCGAGCTGTCCTTCAAAGATCTTCGCGTTGGGGATGTGGCCAATGCCAAGGAACATCGCGCTGGTCGGGAATTCCCAACTCTCGCCTGACTTGAGATTGCGCAGCCGTAATGCGGTGACTTCTCCTTTACTGACATCGAGAACGTCATCGACGACAGTGTCGGTGAGGAACTCGATTTTCGGGTTCGCCCGAGCGCGGTCGAGCATGATCTTCGAAGCGCGAAACTCTTCGCGGCGATGGATGAGAGTGACCTTTGAGGCAAACCGGGTGAGAAACGTAGCTTCTTCCATGGCGGAGTCGCCGCCGCCAATAACGACAATCTCTTTGCCCGTGAAAAAGAAACCATCGCAAGTAGCGCATGAAGAAACGCCGTGTCCGATGAGGGCCTGTTCGTTCGGAAGACCAAGCCATCGAGCAGAAGCGCCGCTAGCGATGATCAGCGTTTGAGTGTGAATCGTCTCCTTGCCGATGCTAAGCGCGAACGGCCGCTGGCTGAGATCGGCCTTGGTGATATGCCCTATGCGATATTCGGCTCCGAATCGAGACGCCTGCTTGCGCATGTTCTCGATGAGTTCCGGACCCTGAACGCCTTCGGGAAATCCCGGAAAATTTTCAACCAGCGTGGTAAGGGAGAGTTGCCCGCCTGGCTCATGGCCTTCAATGACGAGAGGTTTAAGGTTGGCGCGCGCGCTGTAGAGAGCAGCCGTATGTCCAGCACATCCCGAGCCGATGATGACGACGTTGCGAGTATCCATAGGACCTGTATCCATTAGATAGACGAAGTTCGATTTAGATTCATGACCCTAGTAGTCAGTAACTTGTAGCTGGTAGTCAGTAGTCAGCGATTGCGCCTAGCGTCACTGGTGAGGCGCTTCTTTCTTCAACGGCGATGCAGGCTTATTTGGTGTAGCAATCGATTTAGTCCGGACGTTCTGGGTGGCGTTTACGCGAGCGAGTTCATCCGGGACCATGCGACGAGCGCCGAGCAATCCGCGATAATCCGACATGATTGAGTTGGCGCTGCGGAAGAGCGGTTCGTACGCGCTCTGGTCGGGAGCAGGCGCGCCAGGGGACGCCTGACAGCGCGCGAGCACAACCGATGATTTCCCAAACCGTTCAAGTTTCACGCGTGAAACCGGTGTGCTGGTGCTCAGCATCGTCGCCGGTGAAGTCACCGCAGCGGCACTGTCTTCGATGGATACCTGGATTAGGTCTTTCACGTCGCGGAGACGCAGGACGAGAGTTTCGACCAGGTTCTTGGAATCCTGACTGAAGGAATACTGGACAGTCGAAAATAACGCTTTAGGTGGAAATTCTTGGCGAACGCGAACGTAAGCAGAAGTAGCAGAATCGGATGATAACTGAGCGGCGGCACCCATCTTGAGAAATTCAGGAGTATCGGACAGGGTGGAACGGCCGCGGGAGACTTCAAAGTCAGGACCAAACTGGGGCGAACGCGGAATCTTGGCGAGCGCGGCTGCCATTTCGGATTGCTCGTCCGCTGACGGTGTACACACGTTCAGGACATTGACCTTCACCTGAGGCTCTTGCGCGTGGACAGTCCCCGACGCAAGAACGATGGCAAACAGCAGGAATTTGGGTGAGAGCACGTGCAGGATTTTAACATCCAGCCACCCTCAAAAGGCTGCTACAGAGACGTTTAGAATAGATACATGGCTAATTTGACTTTGGTGTATGGAATGCGACTTTTTCCCGCTGACGATCTCAGTGAGGTCGGGGAAGCGACTGTGAAACTGAAGAGTGGGCGCGAAGCCCATGTGACGATGCACGTTCTCGAAGGCAGCAAGGAACAGATCGAGAAGCAGCTGCAGACGAGCTTGGAAGCGTTCTTCGATCTTTATCCGGAGATTTAAGAAGCAGGCTTCAAGCTGAGGGCCCTAGCCTTTAGGATAGTGCACCTCTTCTATAATCAGCGATTGCCTCATGGGATGGCTGCGGAGAATCCGATTCCAGTTGCATGGTCAGGGCCTCTGGCCGGCGTCGCGGCTGGCACGAGCCGCGTGGTATGTGCTCGGAACAACAATCCTGCTGCTTCTGCTTCAAAAGCTCCTTCCTCTCGTTAAAGCTCAGAGTTTTGCCAGCAGCCTGGCTGGGTGGGTGACGTTCCTGAGCTTGGTCGCGATAATCCTTTTTCTTTTACTCGGAGTGCGCTGGTTGCGTCGCCATTTGTTATGGCGACTGAGAAATCGGCTAATCGTCACCTACACGTTCATCGGAGTAATCCCGGTCGTGCTGCTGGTGATCATGGCATTTATCAGCATGTATCTGTTTGCGGGGCAGTTCGCCAGCTTCGTTCTGACATCGGAGATCGATGCCCATCTGCGAAGCATGGCATCGGCAAATGAATTGATCGCCGGAGAGTTGGCCTCGAAGCTCGAAGCCGGAAAGCCAGCGGCAGCCGACTCGTTGCTCCTCCTACGAAAAGAGCGCCCGGAGTGGAGACACCGTTTAGTGTGCGCCTGGTACGACGGGAAGCCGCTAGGCCTTTGCTCGAACGAAAACGGGGGCACTGCGTTCGATCTGACCGCGCCCGCGACCGACAGGATGCGAGATATCGTGCGAGACGGAGATGTTTTGTATTTGCGGGCGAGCACAGTGGTGCCGATTGGCGCGAAGCAACTGCACGTTGTTTCCAGTGAATTGATCGATCAAACACTGGTGGAGGACATTGCGGGCAATCTGGGCGAACTCACGTTTTACAGATCTGCAGCTGTCTACAGCGGGAGCAAGGCGAAAGAGAGTGGCTCCCAATCAGTTGTGGCCGTCGATGACAAGAAGGACACGCTGATGTGGCGACGTGGACAAGACGGCAAAGGCATGGTGATCGAGAACGAGGCAGCGCCGCTGCGGTCTTCGTTCACCGCGGGCAAGGTTCCACCGTCAGCCGGCAGTTTGGATCGAGAGATCACGTTTCCAGCACCATTGCCAGTGGTCGATTGGAAGACGGGAGAGAAAACTCCGGCGGGAGCGCTGGTGCGAGTGCAAACGCGCCCATCTCTTTTGTACGAAAGGCTATTCGCGTCTCTGCAGAAGTTCGCGGAAGCGGCAGAATATGTGTTGATCGTCGTGGCCATCGTGCTGGCGATCATCGAATTGATCGCATTGATAGTCGGAACTCGATTGACGCGGACGGTGACTCACGCCGTCGCGCAACTTTACGACGCCACCAAGCACATCGATAAAGGCGACTTCAGCCATCGAATTGCGGTTAAATCCGACGATCAGTTGGCCACCCTCGCGAAATCCTTCAATTCGATGACCGCTTCGCTAGAGCGTCTAATTGCAGAACAGAAAGAGAAGCAAAGGTTGGAGAACGAGTTGGTGATTGCGCATGAAGTGCAATCGCAGCTTTATCCGCAGAAGATTACGCAACTACGGTCGCTAGAGTTGCACGGATTCTGTCGTCCTGCTCGAACGGTGAGCGGAGACTATTACGACTTTCTGTCGGTGAATCCGGAAAAATTAATTCTCGCGGTGGGAGACGTGAGCGGGAAAGGAATTTCAGCGGCGCTTTTGATGGCGACGATTCACTCTGCTGTTCGCGCCTACAGCCTCGAAGGAATTCCTATTTTGCGGGAAACCGTGGCCGTGGGCGCAAGTTCCGGATCCGACCTTATGGTTGGGGCGCAGGGGTCAAATGGGATGGAGGCAAGTCCGGGAGCGCTGTTGTCCTTGCTCAACCATCAGCTGTACGCGAGCACGCCGACCGAAAAATATGCAACTTTGTTTCTGGGTGTCTACGACGGTTCCAATCGAAGACTGACCTACAGCAATGGGGGGCACCTGCCGCCGCTCATTCTTTCCGAGGATGGGTCGGTTCGGCGATTGGAAAGCGGCGGAACGGTCGTGGGCCTTTTCGATAATCTGACATTTGATGAGAGTTCGATTCGATTGAAGGCAGGCGATATTTTTATCGCGTACAGCGATGGCGTGACCGAACCGGAAAATGACTTCGGAGAATTTGGAGAAGAGCGACTGCTTGAGATCGTGAGGGAAAATCGTCACTTGCCGCTGGCACGGATCACAGAGATCGTGACCCAAGCCGTGGACGATTGGATTGGCGAAGAGGAACAGCCCGACGACGTAACGCTAGTCTTGGCGCGATCTCGTTAAGGGTAGGTTGGAGCGGGAGGAGCGGAATTGAACCGTCATCTCCGAGAGGGTATCCCGGCGCATTACCGATATGCTACTCCCGCGAGGGATGCGTTTACGTACCCCGTGTAAACTTAGTTTAGAAACGGAGCAGCCACATCCAAGGGCGCAGAACATCACAGGCCGCGCTTCCACTGGTTGGCTGCTCCGGGCCCCGCGGACCCCAGTTTTCTTGAGGCACGCCCCTCGCGGAGCCAAACTCTACAGAACAATCCAAACGAGTCGGCTACCGCGTTAGCAAATTAGCGTGCACAAAAGAGCGAGACGCGAATGAGGTGATGCACTGGCAAAGGATTTCCGCCGTTCAACAAACAGCTCCCAAGGTCGAACGGAAAGGATCAATCCTAGCGGCAACAGGACCGCAATTAGCAACGGCATTGAGGTAAGTCGTGCCTTTGCAACAACCGGAGCAGTACCACCCTGGAAGGCAGTCGCCGGCAGATCCACCTGTGGAAGGTAGAGGATCAGGGCAAACAAAAAAAGCTCGAAAAGGAGTAATGCCCAGCGCCAGCGCGACATGCTGATAATCCTGCTACAGGTTCTATTGGATGTTGGACTGGTTGTCAACCGTTGCCAAGCATGGTCTTGCCTAAATGCCCTCTGCGCAGTAACGTTTGCTCGTTACGGGCGAGCTTTTCAGCCCGCCACACCCCATTGTGAGCGATCTCACTGAGCCCAGTGGCAATGCTCACTGCCACAAGCAGCAGTCTGCACGTGTAATCAGGCCATTGGTCGTGTCGTATGCGACCCGGCTCGGGACGAAACCCCGGCCAGAAAGACAGAGCTATGGCCCATCACGCTGTAGTGAAGTGCCCATTGTGCGAGGGGCATGGCCACCTACCCCGGGCAGAGATGCTGGACCGGCTCGCCGATCCCAATCTGAGTGAAAATTTGACGCGATACAGCGGACACCTTGCCGAGGAGGCCAGTGCCACGGTCGGCGCTTCCAGTGACTTCCAAAAGGAAGTCCACACCTGGAACCCGCAGATGCCGATCTGGCGTCGGAGCCCGAAAGAATGATCCACAAGTTTTGGCCGGCCAATGCCGCGCCAATTGAGGTTGCAATTCGTAGAAGTGAAACGAACGCCCTAATAGAAGAAATACGAGGAGGCTACAAGATATGAGCGCAGGCACGCTAACGCCGTCCGAGACGCGAGTTTCGGGTGACTACATTGAACAGGTGATGACGCAAGTGAAGGCCAAGAATCCGGCCGAGCCTGAGTTTCACCAAGCAGTACAGGAAGTTTTCGAGTCGCTGAGACTGGTTCTGCAGCGGCACCCCGAGTATCGCGACGCGCGCATTCTCGAGCGGGTGGTCGAGCCCGAGCGCGTGATCATGTTCCGTGTGCCCTGGTTTGACGATCAGGGGAAGATCCAAGTAAACCGTGGATTCCGTATCGAAATGAACAGCGCCATCGGCCCATACAAGGGCGGACTGCGGTTCCATCCCTCAGTGACTCTGGGAATTCTGAAGTTCTTGGCATTTGAGCAAGTATTCAAGAATTCGCTTACGACTCTCCCAATGGGCGGCGGCAAGGGCGGATCGGATTTTGATCCAAAGGGAAAGAGCGACAACGAAGTGATGCGGTTCTGCCAGAGCTTTATGACCGAATTGCAGCGTCACATCGGACCTGACACCGACGTCCCGGCCGGCGACATTGGCGTGGGTGGCCGCGAAATCGGCTTCCTGTTCGGCCAATACAAGCGGCTGCGGAACGAGTTTACCGGCGTTCTGACCGGCAAGGGCCTGAACTGGGGCGGTTCGTTGATTCGTCCCGAAGCGACTGGCTACGGCTGCGTATACTTCGCGGCTGAAATGCTGAAGACAAAGAAAGAAACACTCGAAGGCAAGCTCTGCCTGGTGTCCGGCAGCGGGAACGTCTCGCAATACACGGTCGAGAAACTGCTCGATCTGGGCGCAAAGCCGATCACCTTGTCGGATTCGAACGGCGTGATTTGCGATCCAGATGGCATCGATCGCGAGAAGCTGGCGTATGTGATGGAGTTGAAGAATGTCCGCCGTGGACGCATTCGTGAGTACGCGGACAAATTCAAGAAGGCCATCTTCATGCCAACGGATATTCGTTCGGACCACAATCCGCTCTGGAACATCAAGGCGGACTGCGCGTTCCCGAGTGCAACACAGAACGAAATCAACGCGAAAGACGCAGCCAACCTGATCAAGAATGGCGTCAGGGTGGTTGCGGAAGGCGCGAACATGCCGAGCACACTCGAAGCCACGAAGCTGTTCCTCGAAGCGGGTCTGCTGTATGGCCCGGCGAAGGCAGCGAATGCTGGTGGAGTGGCAACTTCCGGACTCGAGATGGCGCAGAACAGCGCGCGTTTGAGCTGGACTCGCGAGGAAGTGGATGATCGCCTGCACAAGATCATGATCGCGATCCATAAGAATTGCTTCGAGACGGCCGAGAAGTACGGCACTCCTGGCAACCTGGTCAATGGAGCCAATATCGGTGGCTTCCTGAAAGTTGCCAATTCGATGCTGGATCAGGGACTGGTTTAGTACTGAGCTGAAAGTCAGGTGCAGGCGGGGACTCATCTCCCCGCCTGTTTTTGCACTCAGGCGAGATTTAAGAGTTAGAAAGGTACAGAGAAGGTCTGCGAGATACGATGAAGGCGATGGCTCAAACAGTCGAGACCACTATCGATGCCCAGCGGCTCTTCGAAGGCTTCGAGAACCTGATGCCGTTCCGGGTGCACGACATTCTCCTCGTCTCAAGCATGTACGACTCGTTCATATTGCGGGAGGACGGCTGCTTGAACGAGTTGCTGATCGGCGAATCGCTTGAGTTGAACCTTCAGGAAATTCCAGGAATTACGCAGGTCTCGAGCGGCGCGGAGGCTTTGAAGCTCGTTCGTTCAAGCCCGAGATTCAACCTGATTGTGACGAATCTCGAAGTCGGCGATATGAATGCGTCAAGCCTGGTAAAGGAACTTCGAAAGGCCGGAGTGCATGTACCAGTTGTGGTGCTGGCGTATGACTATCGCGAGCTGAAAAATTTCGTGGCACAGAACCGCGTCAGTGAAATCGAACCGGTGTTCCTCTGGCAAGGCAACGTGCGCATGCTGATCGCGATCGTGAAGTACGTTGAAGACCGCTTGAATGTCGAACACGATACGGCGGTGCTGGGCGTTCCGGTTATCTTGGTGGTGGAAGACAACATCCGCTATTACTCCTCTTTTTTGCCGGTGATCTATACGGAGTTGATTACACAATCGCGGCGAGCGATCCGTGAAGGCATCAACATGGCGCATCGGCTGCTTCGAATGCGAGCGCGGCCGAAAATCCTACTGGCGAAGGATTACGAATCGGCGGCGAACCTCGTGATGAAGTATCAGGAGAATCTTCTAGGCGTCGTTTCGGATGTGAATTTCCCGCGCTGTGGAGAGGCGACGGCAGGCGCGGGATTCGATCTCGCTGCGCTGATTCGAAAAGCTGTCCCGGATGTGCCGATCGTATTGCAATCGAGCCACGAAGAATTTCGGGAACGCGCGCATGCCGCGGGGCTGTCGTTCCTTCGCAAGCGGTCCCCAACGCTGCTTGCAGATCTGCGCCGGATCCTTGAGGACGAGTTCGGCTTCGGAGATTTCGTATTTCGGCTGCCAGATTTTTCAGAAGTGGGTCGTGCTAGCGACCTGAGTTCGCTGGAAGTATTGCTGCAGGAAGTTCCAGCAGAAAGCATTGCGTTTCACGCGGAACGAAATCATTTCTCTCACTGGCTGACAGCGCGCACGGAGTTTGGAGTTGCGCAGAAGCTTCGGCCACGGAAGGTTTCCGATTTCCCCAGCATCGAGCACCTGCGGCGAAACCTGGTGGACTCGATTGCGGAGTATCGGAGCGAGCAGGGCGAGATCCTTATCGGCGACTTCAAGCCTGGCGCACTCGAATCGACAGACAATTTTTTCCTGCGTATCGGCGGTGGGTCGCTGGGCGGTAAGGCACGTGGGCTGGCGTTCATGCGACATCTTCTGCGCAAACATCGGGTGCAACAGATGTTCCCTGGGGTGCGGGTCACGGTACCCCCAGCTGTGGTCCTCGCAACGGACATCTTCGATGAATTCCTGCGGGAGAACGAACTGGCAGACTTCGCCCTGCAATGCACTGACGAAGACGAAATAGTCGGACGATTTCTCAAAGCCTCCCTATCGGCGGAAGTGCGAGGGGACCTGAAAGAATTTCTGTCCGAGGTGCGTTATCCACTCGCGGTACGTTCGTCGAGTTTGTTAGAGGATTCGCGTTATCAGCCGTTCACGGGCGTGTATGAAACATTCATGCTGGCAAATCAGGGCGACCTTCCGACGCGCCTTGACGCACTCGTCGACGCGATCAAGCGTGTCTACGCTTCGACATTCAGCCAGCATGCAAAGGCGTATGTCAGGGCGACCCCATATCGTCTGGAAGAAGAGAAGATGGCGGTTATCGTCCAGCAGGTTGTGGGCAGGCCGCACGGTGAGAGGTTTTATCCAGACTTTTCCGGAGTGGCTCGTTCGTACAACTTTTATCCAGTGCCGCCGATGACGTTCGGAGATGGCATGGCTGCGGTCGCATTGGGAATGGGGCGTACAGTGGTCGATGGTGGTAAGTGCCTGACGTTCTGCCCGCGTTATCCACGCCATCTGCTGCAGTTTTCTTCTGTCGACGACATCCTCGCCAATTCGCAGTCAGACTTCTTTGCATTGGAGCTTGGGCAACTTCGGCAATTCGATGGGGATCCTCTTGCCGCGTTACGCGAAGTGCGTTTCGGATTGGAAAACGCCGAGGCTGATGGAACGCTGCACGCAGTCGGGTCGACCTATTCCGCGGACAATCACGCTGTCTATGACGGATTGAGCCGGCCTGGAGTGAGGTTGGTCAGCTTTGCAGGCGTGCTAAAGCATGAAGTCTTTCCACTCGCGCGTTTGCTGGACGAGCTAACCCACATTGGCGAAGAAGCTTTCGGCAGGCCCGTAGAAATTGAATTCGCAGTGAAATCGACCGGATCGACTGACGCAGCAGAGTTCGGATTTCTCCAGATCCGTCCGCTCGTCCTCTCACGCGAGGGAGAGGAATTGCGTATCGAGGCGGTTGATCCCAGCGCACTGGTTTGTCAAAGTTCAAAAGTATTGGGTAATGGGCGCATCACAAATCTGCAAGACATCGTAGTCGTTGACTTTCATCGGTTCGAACGAGCGCGAAGCAAGGAAGTGGCAAGAAGCGTTGCGCACTTCAACGCGAAGCTTAGTTCAGGCAGTGAACCATACCTGCTCATTGGGGTGGGACGATGGGGCTCGACAGAACCGTGGCTGGGAATTCCGGTTGAGTGGGACGAGATTTCGGGCGCGCGCGTCATCGTAGAAGCAGGCTTCCGCGACCTGCGGGTTACCCCCTCCCAAGGAAGCCATTTCTTCCAAAACCTGACTGCATTCCAAGTTGGATATTTCACTGTGAATCCGGACGCCGGCGAAGGGTCGGTGGATTGGGGTTGGTTGGCCAGCCTGGAAGCTGCGGAGGAAGACGGGTGTGTACGACATCTTCACCTGGACGTACCGCTTACCGTGGTAATGAACGGGCGCAGCGGTGAGGGGTTGATCTTCAAGCCAGAAGCGTTATGCCCCATCTAGGCGGGTGCAATCAGGGTGATTCCGCTCGCTTTTGCGCGTGACCCGCGTCACAGCCGCTTGAGCCCTGTTTTCGTCACAATCGAGGGTGAGTTCACATAGGAAAAACGTGTTCAAAATCGCCCACGCTGAGTTTATTGCCCCTGGAATTAAGCGGTTCGTGATAGAGGCACCTCGCATCGCGCGCAAGCAAAAACCAGGACAATTCATCATTCTTCGACTCTGTGAAAACGGAGAGCGGATCCCTCTCACGATTGAGCGTTCAGACCCGCAAAGGGGAACTGTCAACCTGGTGGTGCAGTCGGCGGGCAAAACCACGAACTTGTTGAACCTGCTCGAAACTGGGGACAGCATTCTGGACATTGTTGGCCCGCTCGGGAAACCGTCAGAGATCGAAAGCTTCGGCACAGTAGTTGTGATGGGTGGCGGGGTCGGCACCGCCATGGCGTATCCGACGGCGGCAGCCCTAAAGAAGGCCGGGAACCGAGTGATCTCGATTGTGGGCGCTCGCAACAAGGAGTTGGTCATCCTCGAGCGCGAGATGGGCGAAGTCAGCGACACGCTGATGATCACGACCGACGACGGGTCATATGCCGACAAGGGTTTCGTGACCGACAAGCTACGTCAGTTGATTGATAACGGAACGAGGATTGACCTGGTGGTGGCAGTCGGACCAATCCCCATGATGAAGGCAGTTGCGGATGTCACCCGAAAGGAACGCATTCGGACGATCGTGAGCCTGAACCCAATCATGATCGATGGAACAGGTATGTGTGGAGGATGTCGGGTACTCATCGACGGAAAGAGTGAGTTTGCATGCGTCGATGGCCCGGAGTTCGATGCGCACCGCGTAGACTTCAGCGTGCTGATTCAGCGGAATGCGATGTATCGAGAGGCAGAGCGCAAGTCGATGGAAGGATTCCAACACGAGCGCGAGAAACAACTCGAGCGCCTGCGAGAGGAACAAGAACACGCTTGCGCGATAGGAGGTAAGCAATGACACCTCCTGTAAAAACTCCTTCGTTGAATCCCCTGCCTCTTAAAGAGCGGATGAAGGTGCCGCGGCAACACATGCCGGAGCAGGGTGCGCAGATCCGCGCGACAAACTTTACCGAAGTCAATCTGGGCTATTCCACAGAACTGGCGCGGCAAGAGGCGGCTCGCTGCCTGGAATGCGCGAAACCAGCGTGCGTGAATGATTGCCCTGTTGGCGTGAAGGTGAAGGACTTTGTGCAGCTGATCGTGGCTGGCGATTACTTAGGTGCAGCCGCCAAGATCAGGGAAGATAACGTGCTCCCCGCGATTACCGGACGCGTGTGTCCGCAAGAGGACCACTGCGAGGGCGGATGCCTGATGGGCAAGAAGGTGCAATCGCTCGGGATTGGGTACCTGGAGCGGTTCGTCGCCGACTACGAGCAGCGGCACATGGACCTCAAGGACGTCCGCAAAGCTCCATCAACTGGTAAGAAAGTAGCGATCGTGGGCAGCGGGCCGTCGGGACTCACGGCAGCGGGCGATCTCGTGCAGAGAGGCCACCATGTTCATGTGTTTGAAGCATTGCATGAAATTGGAGGCGTGCTTGTATACGGAATCCCGGAGTTCCGGCTGCCGAAACAGATTATCCGTGAGCAAGTCGATTACATGCGGGCGATGGGAGTGGAGTTCGAGACCGATGTCGTTGTGGGTAGAACCGTCACGATCGATGAATTGATAGAAGAAGAGGGCTACGACGCTGTGTTTATTGGAACTGGGGCAGGATTGCCGCAGTTCATGGGAATTCCCGGCGAGCACTTGAACGGGGTTTATTCGGCGAATGAGTTCCTGACGCGGATCAACCTGATGCACGCGTACGAGTTCCCACGCTACGACGAGCCAATGGTGGACCTGGTCGGCAAGAATGTAGCCGTTATTGGCGGCGGAAATACAGCGCTGGATGCGATCCGATCGGCGCTGCGGCTGGGCGCCGGCAAGGCTTACGTGTTGTATCGGCGAAGCGAGGCGGAGATGCCGGCGCGCGCCGAAGAAGCGAAGCATGCGAAGGAAGAAGGAATCGATTTCCAGGTGTTGACAGCGCCTATCGAGTTTCTTTCGGACGGCAAGGGATGGTTAACAGCAGCACGTTGTCAGCGTATGGAGCTCGGAGAGCCAGATGCATCAGGGCGCAGGCGTCCGATGCCAATCCAAGGATCGGAGTTTGATCTGCCGCTTTCAGTCGCGATCATTGCGATTGGAACCAGCGCGAATCCAATTGTGCAAAGCACCACCCCTGGGCTGCAAACGAATAAGCGTGGATACATTCAGGCGGATGAGGCGAACCAACGGACCTCACGCAAGGGCGTGTTCGCAGGAGGCGACATCGTCACAGGCAGCGCGACGGTAATTCTGGCAATGGGCGCAGGAAGACGGGCTGCGAAGTCGATTCATGAATACCTGACGACAGGTGCTTGGTAGGAAGCACGAGAAATCCTGGCTCGTAGTTCCGTGGAATTACCCAGCCAGAGTGCAGCGGGCGGATTCAACCAAATCTGGCCCGCTGTTTGTTTCTGTATCGATCTTAGGAAGCCAAGCTGGTTTCGCGGACTATGAGATTCACGACTTGCGAGACCATTTCCGGGAGCGCGTGTTCGGTTGCTGCAGTCAATCCTTCACCTAGTCCGAATGATTCACCACAGAGTGTCGCTAAGTACGACTCGGGTTCCGCGCCGTAAACCTGCTGAATAAAAGTCAGGAGTGATTCCGGAGAAAGGTGGTGTGAGGGGCCAGGAAAGCTGCCTCCGGGTTCCACTTGGCGGATGCGGATTTCTCCGGGAGTTCCGGTTTGCGCGGCGTCCAGAAAGATCAGGAGATCCGCCTGACAAGCGACTGAGGCGTGTTCCGGGAAAAGCTGATGCGCATGGATAAATTCGAAGTCGCCAGGGAGAGCCGTACCAGCGAGTTGATGGAGTGCTTCATGCGCGAGGCCATCGTCCTGGCGTTGGGAGTTTCCGCAAGCGATAATCACGATCTTGCGCATAGATTCTCCTCAGTGGCGCAATTCGTCGAGCAGTTCCCCCTGCGGGCCTAGCAGTTGGATTTGTAAGGCCATCGAACCATCGGCGTGGGTAGAGCAACTCAAGCACGGGTCGTAAGCTCGAATTACGGCCTCGACACGGTTCAGCATTCCTTCCTGCAGCTTGTCGGCGCGAACGAAGTGGCGCGCAACCTGAAGGATGCTGCGGTTCATAGCGAGACCGTTGTGACCGGTCGCAATGATGAGGTTCGCCCAGCGGACCAAGCCCTGATCGTCGATCTTGTAGTGATGGATGAGAGTGCCGCGCGGGGCTTCCGCTACACCGACACCCTCGGAACTGTTGGGGCTTGCTATGGCGCGTACGTGTTTGGAGAGGATGTCCGGATCACTTAAGAGCTGCTGCATGCGCTCGATGCAGTAGAGAATTTCGATGAGTCGTGCGTAGTGGTAGTGGAATGAACTCAGGACGGCCGTGCGTTGCAGTTCATGAAACTCAGCGAGTTCCTGGTCTGCTCTTGGCGTGCCGCATCGGTCAGCGACATTCAGGCGAGCAAGCGGCCCGACTCGATAAATGCCGTCGGGATACCCTTTTGGCCGGTAATACGTGGATTTCAGATAGCTCCAGGGCTCGACCTTTTCGCCCAGTATCTCCCCGTAGTTGGCAGGATCAATGCCTTTTGCGACTTCGTTGCCTGCAGCATCAATGATGCGCAGCTTGCCATCGTAAAAAGTCAGACCGTTATCGCTCTTGACGATCCCAAGGAAGAGGGTTGGGAAGTTTCCGAAGGAGGTGATTTCCTCGCGGAACTTTTCCATCAGCCCTTTGAACCATTCGGTGGTGAGCTGAGCGATCGCGAGCATTTCGGGTAGATCGGCCAGGATGGCATCCCGATTTGCGATGGAAAGCGGTTCACTCACGCCGCCAGGCACAATCCATGCGGGATGGATCCGCTTGCCCCCAAGCCGCTCGATGATTTGCTGTCCGAATTGCCGCAATCGGATGCCGTTACGCGCCATGTGCGGGGCAGCAGCGTGAACTCCGAAGAGGTTGCGTCTCGAAGGATCAGCATCCATTCCCAAAAGGAGATCCGGTGATGAGAGATGGAAGAAACTCAGAGCGTGAGATTGGAGAACCTGGGCCAGTCCAAAAATGCGACGGAGCTTGTCCGCGGTTGGCGGAATGCGGACTGCGAGCAGCGCATCACAAGCTTTTGCGGAAGCGATGAGATGGCTCACAGGGCAGATGCCGCAGATACGCGCCATGAGGGCTGGCATCTCGGAGAACGGACGACCTTCGCAAAATTTCTCAAATCCGCGGAACTGGGTGACGTGGAAATGCGCGTCCTTCACCATGCCGTCAGCGCCAAGGTGAAGAGTGATTTTGGCGTGCCCTTCGATCCTGGTTACCGGGTCGATGACAATCGTCTTGTTGGCGACTTCAGCCACTTCAGGCTCCGAACCGCGTTTTCACGCTGAGGTTTGGTTGGTTTCCATCCAGTAATTCCGAGAGCGCCAGAAAGATCACATCCGCCGAGGGTGGACAGCCGGGCACAAAAACATCGACTGGGACAATCTCGTGGACAGGGCGCGCGAAAGGTAACAGCGGCGGAACAACCTCTTTTGGAATGGCGGGATCGAGAGTGACGTTCTCAAGATAGGCGCGATGATAGACGTCCGGCGTGTAGAACGGGTTTCGCATGCCCGGCACGTTCGCAGTCACGGAACAGTCACCCAGTGAAACAAGAGTCTTCGTGCGTTCGCGTATTGCTTTGATCTTGTGAAGGTCTTCTTCGCTGCTGACCGCGCCCTCGACCAGAGTAATGTCAACATCGGGCGGAAACTCTTTGAAGTCGACGAGAGGGCTGTAAACGAGGTCCGCTTTTTCCGCCACGGCAAGAAGCCTCTCGTCCAAATCCAAAAACGACATGTGGCAGCCGGAACAACCATCCAACCAAACCGTCGCCAACTTCAGCTTGCTCACTCTCGATCCTCCCGCATCAATGTCAGATAAGGCAGGAACTGGCGACGCTTCAGCATCTCTGCTACCGACCTTCCTTTTTCGAAGAGAGCTCCTGTCGGGCAAACGTGGACACACTTGCCACAGGAAGTACAACTTTCGGACGATCCCCAGGGCTGTTTAAGGTCAGTGATCACTTTGGCATCGATGCCGCGGCCCATGACGTCCCAGGTGTGCGCACCTTCGATCTCGTCGCACACGCGGACGCAACGGGTGCAGAGAATGCATCGATTGTGATCGACTACGAAGCGCTCATGTGTCGCATCGACATCAACAATGGGATAACGGTAAGCGAAATGCACATGTGTGATGTCGAGCTTCTGGGCGAGCGTCTGTAATTCGCAATGTCCATTCGACACGCATACGGAGCAGACGTGGTTGCGCTCGGTGAACAATAATTCGAGGATGGCGCGACGATATTTGCGCAGGCGTTCTGTGTCTGTCGAGACTTCCATTCCCTCTTCCACGCGAGTCACGCACGACGGCAGCAGTCTGGGAGTGCCTTTGATCTCGACAAGGCAGAGTCGGCAAGCTCCGACAGTAGTGAGTCCTTTTAATTCGCAGAGGGTGGGGATGAAGATATTGTTCTGGCGCGCGACTTCCAGGATGGTTTCCTCCTGACGCGCGCTAACGTCCCGGCCATCGATTTTGAGTGTTTTGATCGGAGCGGCGCGATTGACGGTCATGGCTGCTCCTCGTGGTCACCGTTGCAGACGCCGGCCGGGCAGTTCTTTTCTTCGACGTGTGCTTTGTACTCTTCCGGGAAGTAGCGCATGGTGCTGATTACCGGGTTGGGCGCAGATTGTCCCAGCCCGCATAAGCTGGTGTTCTTGAGCAGGTCCGTGAGTTCCTGAAGTTCGGCGACCTCGCGCTCACTTGCTTCGTATCTTGTGATCGACTCGAGAATGCGATTCATCTGGTAAGTGCCAACCCGGCACGGGACGCACTTACCGCAAGACTCGCTCATGCAGAAATCCATGAAGTACTTGGCGACGTCGACCATGCAGGAGCTTTCGTCCATCACGATCATGCCGCCAGAACCCATGATGGATCCGGCTTTTGCTAGGTTCTCGTAGTCGACTGGCATATCGAGAAACTCTTCCGGCAAGCAGCCACCCGAGGGACCTCCGGTTTGCACTGCTTTGTACTTCTTGCCGTCCGGAATACCGCCGCCGATGTCGTAAACGATCTGTCGCAGCGTGATGCCCATCGGGACTTCCACGAGCCCCGTGTTCTTCACGCGGCCGGCGAGAGCGAAAACTTTCGTCCCTTTACTCTTCTCGGTTCCGATCTGGGCATACCAGTCGCCGCCAAAGCGAATAATGGGCGGAATGTTTGCATAGGTCTCAACGTTGTTGATGAGTGTCGGCTCGCCGAACAGCCCTTCCTGTGCGGGATAGGGTGGACGTGGACGCGGTGTGCCTCGCTTCCCTTCTACGGAAGAGATAAGAGCTGTTTCTTCTCCGCAGACGAAAGCACCGGCACCAAGGCGAAGATCGATGCGGAAACTGAAACGTGTTCCACAAATGTTGTTACCAAGGATGCCGAGGCGCTCAGCTTGCTTGATTGCGATACGGAGTCGCTTGATGGCCAGCGGATATTCCGCTCGAACGTAAATGAATCCTTCGGAAGCACCGACGGCATAAGCGCCGATGAGCATACCTTCGAGCACGCGATGGGGATCGCTCTCAAGAACGCTGCGATCCATGAATGCGCCGGGATCGCCTTCATCCGCATTGCAGATGACGTACTTTCTCTCACCCGAGGCCTTAGCCACCGTGCTCCACTTCAAGCCGGTGGGATAGCCAGCACCGCCACGGCCGCGCAATCCGCTGCGAGACACTTCTTCGATCACTTGTCCCGGACTCATCTCGGTCAGCACCTGCATCAGAGCGGTGTAACCGGAAGCAGCAATGTAGTCCTCGATGCGTTCAGGATCGATGTTGCCTGAGTTTTCGAGAACTATCTTCTTCTGGCTTTGGAAAAACGGGACGTCGGTGGGGCAGACCAAGTTGGCGACCGGATCACCTTCGAGACTATCGAGAATCGCGCTCGAATCCTGCGCGCCTACCTTCTGGTAGAGCACGTTGCGATTGGTCGAAACCAGCGGGCCCTCCGCACAGAGGCCCATGCATCCGACGCCTTTTACCTGACAACCGCCGGGAATGTCCCGCTTCGAGAGTTCCTGCTCCAGGGCGGACTTGACGCTGTCACTCTGGCAAGACTGGCATCCTGCAGCCACGCACACGTGGACTTTGTGTTTGAATCCAGCTTGCCGCTCGCGTTCCTCTTCCGCTATCTGCTCCAGTTCTTCAGGAGACATGTGGTTTCCATTTCGCGATGCGATCGCGCAATTCTTGAGCGGTGACCTTGCCAGCTACGTCCTTGTCGTACACGACGGCAGGCGCAAGGCCGCATGAACCCAGACAACGAGCGGTCAGGACAGAAACTTGGCCGTCCGGCGTGGTCTGTCCAGGACCAACTCCCAATTCCTTCTTCAAAGAAGACAACAACTGCGGTGCACCCTTGATGTAGCAGGCCGTTCCCATGCACACGACACAAGTGTGTTCTCCTGCCGGCTTTAGGGTGAAGAAGTGATAGAAAGTCGCGACTCCGTATGCTTTGCTCAGTGGCACGCGCAACGATGCAGCGACGTAACGAAGCGCTTCTTCGTCGAGATAGCCGAAGGTTTCCTGAACGGTATGCAGGGATTCGATCAAGGCACGAGGATGGTGGCCCAGCCTACGCATGGTAGCGTCGACTAGCTTCCAACGTTTGTCTGTCGCATTCGGAGGGGTGGGTTTTGCGAACTGCGCGCCAATGCTGGTTGTCGCCAAGGCCGACTGACTCCTGCTGCGGCGCACACGGCTCAAGAACCTCGTGCATCGCAACAATTCAGTTTAGAAATGGCGCATTCAGCTTTATGTGATGCGGGTCACCCTCAACTGTCTAACTCGACACTTCAGTAACCATCGCATTCGCAGATTGCAGGAAATCATGCCTTCGTTTCTCGAGCCATAGAAACCATTCGTGTAGCCCACGACGCGTGAGGCTGGACACTTTCACAATGTCCATTGCTGGATGGATTCGCCGCGCATTCTCGACTGCCATCTCGAGATCGAAGGGCACATACGGAAGCAGATCGACCTTGCTCAACACGAGTAATTCGGATTTGAAAAAGATGGAGGGATATTTGAGCGGCTTATCGTCGCCTTCCGTGACGCTAAGGATTACGACTTTTGCCGCCTCTCCCAAGTCGTAGCTTGAGGGGCAGACGAGGTTGCCGACATTTTCGACGAAGAGGATGTCGAGATCTTCGAGCCGCCAATCTTCGAGATTACGTTCGATCATCCGCGCGTCAAGATGGCAGGTGCCGCCAGTGGTAATTTGCTTCACGGGAAAGCCGAAGCGCTTGAGCCGGTTGGCGTCGTTTTCCGTCTGGATATCGCCGGTCAAGACCGCAGCGCGACGATCTTTTGGGAAATGTTCGAGGGTACGTTCAAGAAGGGTAGTTTTTCCAGACCCTGGAGAACTGATGATATTTACACAGAGAACGCCGCGCTCTCGAAACTGCTCGCGCAAGCCAGCCGCGATTCGCTCATTCTCGCTTAGGACTTTACGTTCCAGCGGCAATCGATTCATGTTGTTCTACCTCCACGAAGGCGAGCTCCAGTTCATCTCCGCTGATGCACGCTGTAGCGTCATATCCACAGCTTGGACAGGTGAACTCGTATCCGTCCACCGCAAACTCTGTTCCGCACAGACAGCGATGACGACGCGGGCGGAATTCAATCTCCAGTTGCAGACCGTCGAATTCTGAATCCTTCACGATTGCTCCGAAGCAAAAATGGAGAGATTCAGGATCGATTCCTGCGAGCTCGCCGATTCTCACGCCCACACGAGTCGGACGACTGCCTGGAACGCGCGCCGTCTCTGTCGTCACGGCAGTCAAAATCGATTCGGCGATGCTCATCTCGTGCATAGGTCAGCAAATCCGGGGAAGCTGGTCGCCGGCGAGCATGTCGACAATGCGATTCGTGCCGAAGCGAGTTCGCATAACGACTGAAACCGGCTGCCGCTCCGTGACAGTTCCAATGATGGTTGCGTTCCGACCCAGTGGATGGGATCTCATGGTTTCGAGAATTTTTTCTGCAGCGGAAGGTTCGACAATCGCAACGAGTTTTCCTTCGTTCGCCACATACATCGGATCGAGACCAAGCAGTTCGCAGGCGCCGCGGACTTCTTCGCGAACTGGTATGGTGTCCTCGTTCAACTGGACGGTCACACGAGACTGATCTGCAATTTCATTCAGCGCGCTGGAAAGACCACCGCGAGTAGGATCACGCATGCAGCGGATGGCACCACGAGTCTCGAGCATCTTGGCGACGAGCGTATGGAGGGCAGCGCTGTCGCTCTCGATGGGACATTCAAATTCCAGTCCCTCGCGCTTGGCGAGGATTGCGATGCCGTGGTCGCCGATGAATCCGCTCAGAATCACCTTGTCACCCGGCAAAGCCTGATTGCAGGAAAGATTCAATCGAGAAGGAACGAGTCCGATGCCGGTGGTATTGATAAAAAGTTGGTCGCCACTTCCCCTTTCGACGACTTTCGTATCCCCAGTCACGACTTGGACACCGGCGGCCCTGGCCGCGTCCCGAAGAGATAGCGTAACGCGACGCAAGACTTCCGTTGGTAAGCCTTCTTCAATGATGAAGGCCACACTCAAGAACAATGGTGTTGCTCCGCCCATCGCTAGATCGTTGACCGTTCCATGGACCGCGAGCGACCCGATATCGCCGCCGGGAAAAAACAGCGGCTTTACAACGAAAGAATCCGTGGTGATCGCCAGACGTGTTCCATTGATATTGACGATGGCTTGATCATCCAGCTTGTCTAACGCGGAATTGCAGAACGCCGGCAGAAAGATCGAGCGCACGAGCTCGGCACTGAGCTTGCCTCCGCTGCCGTGTCCAAGCAAAACGGTGTCACGCGAAGGTAGCGGTGCAGGACAAGTTAGCTCTAAGAGCGTGGACTGCTTCTCAGGCATGGACTGTCTCCCGTGCCCGAGCTGCATTGCGGCGATATTGGTAATATGCGGCGCAGGCACCTTCTGAAGAAACCATGGGAGCACCCAGAGGATTCTCCGGAGTGCAGCGCATCCCGAATGCCGGACAGTCGTAAGGTTTGCGAAGTCCTTGCAGCACTTGCGCGCTGATGCATTCAGCGGGTTCTTCAGCTGTAATCTCAGACAATCCGAAGATCAGACTCGCATCGTAGTCTGCGTATTCTTCTCTTAATTTAAGACCACTCTTGGGAATCGTGCCGATGCCACGCCATTTCTGATCTGCCACTTCGAACACTTCTGCAACGACCCTCTGCGCCGGAAGATTCCCCTGATAGTGGACGGAACGCACGTACTGATTTTCGACCTTCGCGTCGCCGTTCTCGAGCTGCTGGACCAGCATGAGCACTGCAGCCATAAGATCGACCGGCTCGAAACCTCCAACAACGATAGGGACGCGGAAATCCCGCACCAGGCCTTCGTATTCATCACAGCCCATGATGGTGCAGACGTGACCGGGAGCGATGAATCCATTGACTCGATTGTTTTCGGAAGTCAGCAACGCGCGAATCGCGGGCGGTACCAGCACATGAGAGACAAGGATCGAGAAATTGCGGATGCCTTCACGCTTTGCCTGCCAAACCGACATCGCATTGGGGGGCGCTGTGGTTTCGAAGCCAATCGCCAAAAAGACAACCTTACGATCGGGGTTCGCCTTTGCAATCTTGAGCGCTTCGGTCGGCGAATAGACAATTCGCACATCGCCACCAGCAGCTTTTGCGCGAAAAAGATCGGAGCGGCTGCCGGGGACACGCAGCATGTCGCCGTACGAGACAAGCGTAACGTCGGGACGACTAGCCAATTCAATTGCCTTATCAATCGTTTCAAGGGGTGTGACACAAACGGGGCAGCCAGGTCCATGCACAAGCTCGATCGAGGAGGGCAGGAGGTCGTCGAGTCCGTAGCGCATGATGGTATGCGTTTGACCACCGCAGATTTCCATCAACACCCAAGGCCGGGTGGCAGTTTGCGCAATCTCTTCGGCGAGTTTGCGTGCCAGCTTCGCATCCCGGTATTCGTCGATATATTTCATCGAGAATGCACTGTCAGAAAGGCCGGAGCACATCATGTGGGGGAATGAGGCCCCAGCCCGACCTCAATGTAGCGGGAGATGTCTCAGGCCACGGTGATGTAGATCACATGGAGGAGTGAGCCACGAACGGGGCAGGGCTTTTCAGGAACTAGGCGTCCGCTTCTTCAGGAGGTAATTCGTCCGCAAGCGTGCCCATTTCTTCCAGTAGCTGGTAAGTACGTTCCGCTTCGTCGGCGTCAACACGGCTGATGGCGAATCCTACATGGACCATGACGTAATCGCCAATCATGGCTTCCGGCACGAAATCAAGACGCACCTGACGCACAATGCCACCGAACTGGACACGGCCAAGACGACCGCCGCCCATTTCCACGCTATCGAGAATCTTGCCGGGAACTGCCAAACACATATCGTGCTCTCTTTCTATGATACTGCTAGGCTCGCCACCGGAGCGTCGTCCCACCAGATCTCTGATTGCTTGTTTTGTGCAGGTTCGTAGCTGAGGTCGAGCCGATCCAGTTCGATCAGCACGTGATCGACTACCTGAGCTACAGCCGCCTGGACAGGCGCGCTTAGCTGGCAACCTGCGTCATAGCGCGAACCGGAGATGCCAATGAGCAGGACTTCTTTAGGCGCTGTTCCGACAAATTCCGCTGCCAACAGCGATTCGGTAAGAGCGGGCGAGTGCGGATCCATGCGCACCGGAGGGCCGTGGCGAACGATATCGTCCTTGCTGTACAGAGTGATCGTGCCGCCGGGCAAACCGTCGTCAACAGAGTCGATCAAGATCAAAGCATCGAGACCGGTAATGTGATCGATGAGATCGAGCGCTGGCGTTCCAAGGTCTTCGACTTCGACGCCAGGCTCGAAGCTGTAGGAAGAGCTCAACAGTCGCGCCACGTATGGGCCGACGCCGTCGTCCCCTAGCAGTACGTTCCCGATACCTGCAATCAAGACTTGTTTCACAGGACTTTCACCTTCGCGATCTGCTTTCCTGTCGGGTCGAACGTGTGGCATGCGCATGCCATGCATGGATCGAATGAATGGATGGTGCGCAACACCTCTAATGGCAGCTCGGGATTCGCGATCGGGCTGTCCAAGAGTGATGCTTCGTACGGTCCGTGCGCTCCAGCGATGTCGCGCGGGCTCGCATTCCACGTGGATGGAACTACTGCCTGGTAGTTCTTGATCTTTCCGCCGTCCACAACAACCCAATGCGACAGCGTTCCGCGGGGCGCTTCATGCGTGCCGACACCCTGAATTGTGCCGCTCGGGAAGCTCGGCGGGTTGTGGATGGAAAGATCGCCCTTGGCGATGTTGTCGACCAGCAATTGCCAGTGCTTCTGTCCAAGTTCCGCAAGCATGCAGGCCCGGATTGCACGAGCGGCGTGGCGTCCCATCGTGGAGTGGAGCTGGGCTACGCCGATCTTGCGGCCGGCGACAGTCGAAATGCGATCAAGTGCGGCGTCCGTCCACTTTCGAGTCAAAGGATGGCCTTGCGCATAGCCCACCAGTACCTGAGCCAGCGGGCCTACCTGTGCAGGTTTGTTTTCGAAGCGAGGCGCTTTTACCCAGGTATACTTCTTGTCCGCTTGCCAGTCTGTGTATTCCGGAACGGTTTCGCCTTTCCACGGATGCAGTCGTGTCTTGCCTGCATAGTACGAGTGCGTCACGTCTTCCAGGACCGACTGCCGGAACTGATCGTCAGCGTGCGAGTGGAAGGCACGAACGCTACTAACATCTCCACCAGGAATGTAGCCGCCGGGCAAATCGAATTGAGTTGCCCTCGCATCGATCGGAAGTTCAGGAACTGCAAGATAATTCTTGACGCCGCTGCCGATCCCGAACCAGTCGGCATACATCGCAGAGATGGCGCAAGCATCGGGCAAATAAACCTGCTGAACGAATGTGGCAACTTCGTCCATCAAGACTTTCATCTGCTCAAGGCGCTCCATTCCGAGCACGGCTTGGCTGTCGAGGTTGATGGCATTCGAAACGCCGCCTACGGTGAGATTCTGGATGTGGGGCGTTTTCCCACCGAGCATGCCCACTACTTGATTCGACTTGCGTTGATACTCGAGCGCCTGAAGGTAGTGCGAGAAGGCAAGAAGGTTGACCTCTGGGGACAAGTGCATCGCGGGGTGTCCCCAATAGCCGTTCGCGAAGATGCCGAGCTGGCCGCTCGCGGCTACCGCTTTCACCTTGTCCTGCGCCGCTTTCATTTCATTGCGCGAGTTCCGCGTCCAGGGCGAAAGACTCTCGGCCAGAGATGACGTCTTCGCCGGATCCGCCTTGGGGATCTGCAGAACGTCAACCCAGTCCAAAGCGGACAGATGATAGAAGTGGACGATGTGATCGTGCAGTCCATGATTGATAAGCACAAGGTTGCGAATGTATTGGGCGTTGGCCGGGATCTCCAGCTTCAACGCATCCTCAACGGCGCGAACGCTGGCCATCGCATGGACAGTGGTGCAAACTCCGCAAAAGCGCTGCGTGAATAGCCAAGCTTCGCGCGGATCACGTCCTTCGAGAATCTTTTCAATCCCGCGCCACATCGTGCAGGAAGCCCACGCGTCAGACACGCGTCCGTTATCGACTTGGACATCCACCCGCAAGTGACCTTCAATGCGAGTGATCGGATCAATTGTGATTCGTTTTGCCATAATGTCGCACCTTGCTTTCTTGCGTGTTCATCAATCGGCTGCTACAAATCTCGGATTCTGTAACTCCGCTGCTTTCTTCTCGTGCGTTTCCATCCGATACCACAGGCGCATCGGAGCCGGCAGAATGGCCAGCACTTTTACCAGGAACATGAATGCGGCAATCGCCAACGCCACAAAGCCAAGCGAAATAAACAATTCAATCGGGGTCGGAAAGTAAAACGCACCCGGCTTTGGTTGAAATGCAAGCGTGGTCGGATCGAAGCGATAAAGCATCCCGCCGAATGCGGACATCAGATGAGCGTGGAACATGAGCCGCGGGTCTCGTTGTCGGGAAGAATCCCGCAACATCCAGATCGCGACTCCCAAAAAGGCGGTTTCCATCCAGAACAAGCCGGCGTAGATGTCGAATTTGAAGGCGAGCCCGATAACGCCGCGGAAAACGATATCGGCGATTCGGAAAACCAGCCATGAAGCGATTAGCCCCGCGGTGAGCCGATTCATCTCGACTAAGACATCGAGATCGATTGGTCGTTTCCACATCTGGGAGCAGAACAATAAAGTCCCAGCGACGCAGGAAAATCCCAAGAAGGCAGCAGCCCAAACATAGAGCACGGGCAGCCAGGGAGTCTGCCAGAGTGGATACACTCGATTGCCACCCAGCAGCATGAGTGCTCCAAGTGATGACTGGTGCATGGCGGGGAGCAGATACGCCAATCCCACGATGAATGGATAGCAGCGCACCATCACTGCTTCCGCCTTCCTTACGTACTCGCGATACTTCGGCTTGTGTTGATGAAGCCAATCGGTGAATGGCGGGATGTTTTCAAGCAGTAGTGGAATCATCGCGTAGGTTGGCATGCACACTGCCACTTCAAGAAGCGGAGAGTGCAAATTCCAACGCCAAGGTGTGAAGACCCAGTAGAAGTTCCATGGACGGCCCACGTCGACGCCCAGAAGCATGAGGCCGGAAAGATAAGCAAGAAAACTGGTCAGACATGCTGTGCGCATGACGACGTGCAGGTTGTGCCGTTTGAAAAGCCACGCAGCCATCCCAATAGCGAAGGCTCCGGAACCGAGTCCGGTGAGCGTCATGGTGTTAAATGTTTTCCAGATGCCCCAGGCGTAGGCGTCGTTCATGCCGCTGGCAGGACCAAGTCCAGCAAGTTCGCGATATGTGACGAACAAAACTGCGAGTGCACCGAGTCCGCACATCGCGATGAACGGACGAGTCCAGATGGGGACGTCGTAGACGGGAACGTTTCTTTCCCATTGGTCGATCATAGTTGCGGCCTCAAACCAGTTTTCTTTTCGTCCTCAGCCATGTGTTCCTGGTGTTTCTTCCAGTTGCCTCGAATGACACCAACCATGGAGGCGTACAACACTGCCGGCACGGCGAGGTAGCTGTACACGCGTTTTTGCCACTTGAGATATTTCTCGGGGACTGACTCATGCGGCAGATCGGGCAAACCGATCTTGTCGAAGGGCACTTTAGAGAGGTAGAGAACTTGTGTGCCGCCGCCTTCAAATTCGCCGAATACCCGGTCCTGGTAATACTTGTTGGGATTTTCTTTGATTCGGTTCTTAGCTTCTGCCAGCAATTCCGTTCTCTTGCCGAAAATGACAGCCTTAGTCGGGCATACGGATGTGCAAGCAGGCTGCAAGCCTTGCGCCTGTCTCTCCTTGCAAAATTCGCACTTTACGATTTTCGGGTTCCAGCCTTCCCATTGAAACTTCGGAACGTGGTAGGGACAGGCGATTTCGCAATACCGACAGCCGACGCAGACTTTGGAGTTCCATGTCACAACGCCGGTTTTCGCATCTTTGCGCAGACCTTTGAACATGCAGCCTGCGACACATGCGGGATCGACACAGTGCATGCATTGCTGCTTCACATATGCGTAGGACTTTCCATCAGCGGGCTTGTAGAGCTTAATGATGTTCTTGGTGGTGGCGTTGAGCTCAAGGTTGGTGTGGTGAACACCTTCGATCCGTGCGTTCTCAAGCGTCTTGTTGGCTTCGACGCAAGCGGCTACACAGGACTGACAACCGATGCAGCGAGTGTTGTCATAGAGCATCGCCACGGCCTCGCGTGGCGCCTGCGGCATCTCCTGGGCTTGCGCAGTTCCGGTGAGCGCTGCGCCAGTCGCAGCTCCGGTGGCCACAACCGAAGCAGAGCCAACGGTGATTTTCTGCAACATCTCGCGACGAGACAGAGCCATGATTAGTCGCCTCCGGTTTTTCCGTCCGGCTTCGTGTGATCGTCCGGGCTACCCTTGGTCGCGCTTACTTCTTTTCCCGTGGGTAGACGGCGTGAAGCCATGAGAGCCGCGCCGCCGATGCCGCCAGCAATCGCTCCCACCATGCCTGCAGCAATCGGGCCAACCTTTCCGATCGGTGTGTTGATCAACGGCAAAGCTTCCGGCGGTGTGATGCCACGTAGTTCCGCGGTTTGGAAGATTGGCATGTTGAACGCAATACCCTTTTCCGTGCAGCCCACGCAAGGAGAGCCGATACCAATGGGCCATACATCGGGAACTTCGTTGAAGTGCCGGGTAGAGCACGCTGCGTGTGTCACTGGGCCTTTGCAGCCCAAGCGATACAGGCACCATCCTTGGCGGTGGCCTTCGTCTCCGAATTCACGTGCGAAGCGACCGGCGTCGAAGTGCGCGCGGCGCGGGCAGTGATCGTGGATCACGCGATCGTACGCAAACTTCGGACGATTCTTCTCGTCGAGCGCCGGCAGGCGTCCCATGGTCGCGTATTCAAGAACAACCGCCAGCAAGTTGTAGGGATTGGGCGGGCATCCGGGGAGATTCACAACCGGCTTCTCGGTGAGGATTGAATCAACTCCCGTCGCACCCGTCGGGTTTGCACCTGCTGAGGGAACGCCGCCCCAAGAAGCGCATGAGCCCATCGCAACCACCGCTGCCGCCTTCTGGCCAACTTCTTTCAGGACCTGCAATGCTGGCCGGCCGGCAAGCTTCATGTACTGACCTTGATCCTTTGTGGGTATTGAACCCTCGACCACGAGAACGAACTTGCCGAGGTTCTCGTCGATAGCCTGTTTGAGCGCGGCTTCGGCCTGGTATCCGGATGCCGCCATTAAGGTCTCGTGGTAGTCGAGCGAGATGACGTTCAGGATCAGATCAGCGACATCCGGCCGCGAAGTCCGCAAGAGCGTTTCAGAGCAGCCAGTGCAATCCTGGAAGTGCAGCCAGACCACCGAAGGCCGTTTTGCCTTGCCGACAACCTTGGCGACCTCCCAAGCGGACGCCTTCCGCGTCAGAGACAAGTGCACCGGCGCCGCGATCATCAGCGTCGTACAGAGTTGAATGAAGTTGCGGCGAGAGACACCTGCTTCTTTCAGGTGTTCGGAGATAGTCGGCTTTTCGTTCCGCATAGTGCTTCCCCGGCTATAGGGATTCCCCGTAGTCCCCTTCGGAACCCAGGTTCTGCGAACCGATGAAACAAACGTACGGAGTTCGCACCCTTCGGAGCCTTGCGTCGGAGTCGAACGACTATGTCGGAAGCGAGTGGATCGGGCTAAGGTCTTTAGGATCGGCATTTCCCGGGGCGGCAGCCACCGGAAAAGTTTCGAGGGAACGCGGGCAGCATCAAATGATAAATGGCGTATGAAAGTAAGGATGTCTTACCCGTTCTAGTCGGCTCCCTCAAGCCAATCTTCGTGAACTCACCTTGCCCCCACTGCTTCCGGTGGCGACTGCGGCGCGAACGCGTTGTTTATCGCTTGGATTGGTACATGCGGGCAGTGATAGCCGTCACCGCTCTTGGTGACTAGCGCACCAACGGCAAGCGATGTGTTCGGAAGAGT
>Ga0310810_10000249_pt1 | contig 55333 bp, 73 predicted proteins | sample NCmetagenome_FD_207641 | JGI IMG/M metagenome (GOLD analysis project Ga0310810, IMG submission 207641) | Soil microbial communities from experimental microcosm in Duke University, North Carolina, United States - NC | ecosystem: Engineered > Artificial ecosystem > Soil microcosm > Unclassified ...
ATCTGGTTCACATTGGGCCTACAACGTGTAGCTTTGGAGTACAGCTTGCAGCTTCCTGGTACAGCTTACAACTTCCTATTGGCAAGATCCGAAGAACCGTGGTAGGATCTGGGTATGACGATGCAAGCACGTAACGACGGAGGTGACTCGTTCTACCCACCAGATCCGCTACCCGAGGACATCGTGGAGATCGCGGCTAAGTACGCCGCCTACGGTGCCCACGTGAAGCCGAACACCTGCGTGGCGGACATTCAGATCCTCCTCCGCTACATCGAGGTACTGGAGGACCGCATTGACGGCACGACGACCACGTAAGGCAACCCCCGCTACCGCACCCCCGGTACCACGCCGAGATGAGTTGGTGGAGGCGCTGAGGCAAAGGATCTACGAACTGGAAGCCACGGTTGATCTTCTGAAGGGCGCGATCGTGAAGGCCACAGAGGAACTGGTTTCCCCCTACATGTACACCGATGAGGAGCGCATCAACACGGCGCTCGGAACCCTGGAGGTTCTTGATGGGTAAGCGAGTACGCGATCTTCACGCCCCCGAGTACCAGCAGGCGCGCAAGTTGGTGTACGAGGTGACCAAGCTTCGCCTCGGCGAGAAGCTCACCCAAGGAGTCGTGAACAAGCGCTCCGGCTACTCCCAGTCCGGGCTGTCCGAATGGGAAGCGTTCAAGATGCCCAACTACGCCCTGGTGACGTTGATCCGGATCGCGAAGGCGATCGGCTACAAGGTGAACGTCACCTTCGAGAAGGAGGAGCAGTGAGACCTTGTCCCTTCTGCGGCCTCTACGGCGGTTTCCACACCGACGAGCAAACGTTCGGGATAGATGAAGATGGTTTCGCCATCTACCCCGGTCACCGGCAGGTCCGGATGACCATGAACCCCTTGCGGTTCCTACCCAAGAAGGGAAAGAAGCAGAAGTGACCGACAAGGACCAGTGGCTGGCAGGTATGCCCACCCACTGCCCAAAGTGCAAGAAGGCCACCCTCAAGACCGAGGAGGTCGGCTGGAAGAAGCACCGCGTCATCGGGGAAAGCCCACGCGGCTACCAGTATTCGGTGCTGACCATCAAGGTACCCACCGTCGTGGTGGAGTGCAGCAACTCGAAGTGCGACTACGAGCAGCACGGCTACATCTACGAGGGCACCGTCCACCTGGAGGAGTCCGACGAGAAGGTGACCGTCTGATGCTCGGAAGACTCATTATCTGGGCGTTCGGGCTCTCCATGATTGGGGTCCTTATTTACGCCATCATCAGCGAGATTGGAGCAACTAGGTGAAGCGAGTAGCAGCGGCGCTCATGGTGCCGTTGGCAATTCTCAGTATCGTCGCAGGGTGTTCGATGCCGGGGCAGAACACTGCCGCTCGGCCGGAGCCCGGCGACAACCAGATGAAGATCGAAATCGAGGCGTCACAAACCACCAAGAACGCGGTAACCAACATCACGGAGCACATCCGGGTCAAGGTGAACGCAGTCAACGGTGATGGTGAGCCACTCATCGGTGACGACTTCAAGCCACTCACCCAGTGGGACAGTGGCCGGACCATCACCTACCCCGGCAAGCCGTGGGCCATGATCCTGTCGCAGCCGGTCGGGCAGGGAGGTAACGCGATCGTTGCAGCCTTCCAGATCTATCCGGAGTCCAACGCGAAGTTCAACCGGACCGTGGACATCAAGTGCCACTTCTTCATCAAGCGGTTCGGTATCGACACCGACTGGGTGGAGGACAAGCCGAAGCTTCAGGTTGGTACTGGAGCCAAGGTCACCTGCCTCTACTCCGTGCAGTTCCCAGGCTAGGAGAACAAGTGACCAAGCGACACGTAACCGTTCAAGAACTGAAGGACACTGTCGCTGCGTGCGTGGAGGAGCGCGGTGCGGACTACCAGTACCGCGTTCCCAGCGCCGACAGTGACATGGGAGGCTCGTGCCTCTACTGGCACGAAGACGAGCAGCAGCCCGGTTGCATTGTGGGCTTGGCTCTGCACAAGCTCGGAGTCAGTGACGAGTTCCTTCGCAACCACGAAGGCAACACGTCCATCGGAATGCTGAAACTGCTGACAGAAAACCACGAGTGGACCTTCGAGGACTACCTGGAGGTTGACTGGTGGCTCAACGAGATTCAGCGACGCCAGGACGACGGAATGCGTTGGGGGGACGCAATCAAAATCGAGTACGGGAGGACCCATGACTAACCCGGACCGGGGTTCCGGTTGCCTCGGATTTTGCGGCGACAAGGACTACGGCCAGATAGAGGCTCAGATGCACCGCTGCTACGACAACGTGGACGTGTATCTGAAGCCGTGGCAGGTGCAGGAAATCCACGACCGGTGGACCCGCATCGGCAAGCAGGCAGCGGCAGGTCGGCTATGACACTCAGTTCTGAGCCGCTCGGCTGGTACACCTGCGCCCTCTGCAAGGGGGAGTTCAACTCCTCGGTGTCCGAGCAGCAGGCGGCTGAAGAGTACGCCCGCAACTTCCCGGACGAGGTTGATGAGCCTCACGAGATGGTCTGCAACGTCTGCTACGACCGGTACTTCGCCTGGGCCAACAAGTGAGCCAGGACAAGTACGAGAACGTGTTGTTCTTCGTAACTGTGGCCAACATCGTGCTGGGGATCGTTTCGACGGTCCTCGGCACGTTGGCCATCATTGCCATTCGGCAGTGCAACGCGGTAGAACGGGCGCTAGCACTCAAGAAGGAACCCTCCACGGCACTGGTCCCCTGGGCCCAGCGACCGCAGGCCACCCTTGAGTTCCGGCGTCCCCCCGTTATCCGGCCCAGCGTGCTGGCCGACAACCGAAGGAGCTTCCAGGATGACCTCTGGGGCTGAACCAGCCTGCTCCAATCCGATGTACGACCCAGAATGGTGGGTCTTCGAACATCCGGGGCGTTGCACGAAACTGTGCGCCCACGCCCTGGCCGCTCACATTTGCCTTAATCACTGCCCGCTGTTGCGGGAGTGCCAGGAGATGTCGGCACTGAACCCGGACATGTGGACCGGCATGGTGGTCGGCGGAATGATCTGGGACGGCAGGAAGTCGAAGCGGATGTTCACTCAACCCCCGCACCGGGAACGGTGCGAAGCGTGTGCCCCGGCTCTCGTGGCCGCCTGACACTGAAGCCCCAGGGAAACCTGGGGCTTCAGTCTTCCCACCGGACGACGGTCTTGCCGTTGTGCCCGTGGATGGTTTCCACATCTCCGATGTTCTCGTAGACGGCCGTGGACGAGGTCCCGGTCCGCCACCGCATCGCTACGGTGCCGTCCCAGAACTCGACGCCCTCCGCTACCAGTCCGCTGCCGCTGACACCGGTCTCGTCTTCGAGCCGGTCCAGGAAGAAACGCTTCATGCTGCCTTCCGGGTTGCGGCACGGGCTGCCTTGCAGTCCTCGCACCGGCAGTTGTAGTTCGTGTAGCCGTTGTCGGTGCCGTGCCGGGTGTCGGTGGCGGTGAGGCCACGTGACCGGCGAGCGTGCCGTGCCTTGACGCTGTACGCGCTCCAGGCGTTGATGCAGTCCAGGCACCGGCACCGGTTGTTGCCGTACCCGGTGGGAGTGCCGTGGCGCGGGTCGTCCTTGGTCAGGTTGCAACGCTGCCCTGAACAGTTGCAGCGGTTTATCTCGATCACATTAGTCAACTGGGGTCTGCCTCCTTCGGAACACAAAGGGAGCAGGGGTACCTGGATATTGTAACCCAGATACCCCTGCTCAGAGGGTTCCTTGGTCGGCTCAGCGACGGCGGCCCCAGTCCCACAGGCGGGCCTTGCCCACCCGGCGACGGCCACGGGAGTCGGTGTTGTAGACCCCCACTAGAACCTCCGCGAGACCCATTGCGGGCTTCACCTTCTTGACCGCAGCGTGGTGCTGGCCGTCGAAGACCAGATCACGGGGCTTGTGGTCACGGAGACGCTCGATGAACTCGGAGACGTTCAGGTGATCGCCGTACTCGTCGTACATGGCGGCCACGGCGTCGAGCATGATGCCCTTCAGGCTGTACTCGGCACCGCCCCACGCACGCTCCAGGGTGAGCAGAGTCAACTGGAGGGTGTTGGGCTCGAAGCCCCGCTTCTCCGACTTGATGTAGATGCGACGCATCACGTCCACGGCGGAGATGTTGCCGTTGCGGGGGTAGGTGGCCAGGGCGAGGCCGTAGCTCTCCAGGAGCTTCTGCACGGCCACGGCGGTCGGGTCACCAGCGGTGACCGCAACCTTGAACTTGTCCACCGCGCGAGGCTTGGTGGTGTTGTTCAGGGTGAGGAACAGAGCAGCTTCCTGCTCGGTGGTCAGGCCGGTGAAGACCTCACACCGGACGGCCTTCGGGCCACCCTCGGCCAGCTTCAGCCGGAGAACCTCCAGGCGGTGCTGTCCGTCGAGAACTGCGTTCCTGACGGGCTTGGTGCGCCGTGAGACAGCCAGGGTGCCCACGCCAGCGGCGGTGAACTCCTTGAACAGTCTCCGCACCTTGTTCTTGTCGAGCGGTCGCTGGATGGCCGGGTCAACTTCGAGATCCTCGACATCGATGATCTCGATAGTGGACTCCAACTCGTCCAGAGCCGCATTGTCCAGAAGATAGGCCATCAGCCTTTCCTGATCCTTTCTTTGAGTTTCTTGGAAATGGTGAAGAAATCGGCCCTGGCCTGCACGAATGAGCGAAGCCAGGCTGTTGCTTCCTCGACCGTGATGTCATCGTTGATATCCGTAACATCCGCGAGGATCTTTCCTGTGGCCGAAGATGAGATAGCTGCGTTGCGCAGAATCTGTCGCTGCTCCGACTCAGATGAGATACGAGGCTGGTGGACACCGCGTGCCTTGTCCCATTCGCCTCTCGCACTGTAAACATTGTACCCCTGCTCCATACGCTTGACCAGGTCAGACGCAAGAGCCACTGACTGCTCATCCAGTTCCGGATGGTGGCCGAGAGCACGCGAATACAGGTACGTGACGGTCTGGATGGCACTACCCGTGTATCCACTGAGAGTTGCCATCGCGTCCCGGCTAAGGGACACCTTCTTGCGGGTTTGGAGGACGTCCCGAATCAGCTTTGGCATCTTCGGTGGCTTTTCGCCCTTGAAGTGGTTCAGGTTCAGCCTGGTCGCGTTGTAATGGTTGTCCTTACGCTGCTTCTGGCTGGACTGGTGGAAGTCCCAGAGTCGCCTGGTAGTCCAGTGCCGCGTGAACGGGTTGTTTCTGTCCTTAAGCATGATTTCGAGGGTGTCCACGTAAAGGTCAGTGACCACTACGTCAACCTCGTCACCAGGCTTGAACGCCTCCATGCGGCGGAGACCGTCGATCAGGTTGAGATGCTGGTCGACCAGGATCGGCGTCTGGAGACCGTTGGTCTTGATGTCAGCGATCAGGGCCATAATTTCAACGTCAGCCGGATCGATGAATCTGTCTCCGGTGTTGATGTCGGAGATCTTGACCGTTCGATACTCCCTCATGCAATCCCTTCTTAGTGATGGGAACCTACGCGAGGAACTGTACCACCCTAGAACCCCGTCGTCCACCCGCCGGGCATCTTGCCAAGACCTTGGACCATTCGGCCATCCTCGGATAGCTGAATGGCTCGGTCGCACTCCTTCAAACGGATAAGGAACCGGTTGGCACCCACGGCGCGCTCACCGATCATCCGGCACCAGCCCATGTACATCTGGTACAGGTCAACCTTCTTCATCGCCTGGGTGGGCTCCATGGTCAAGGCCCCCTCGGCGACCTTGTCGTCCAAGAACTTGATCACCGAGTCGGCCTGCTCCCGCAGCGCGTGGACGGAGGAGGTGACACACCCCGGCTCGGCCAGCCCGGCACGGTGGTACTCGGCGAGACCCTCCAGCAGCCAGTTCAAGATCCCATCGGCTTCCTTGATCAGGATCTCGTCCATGCCACGCACCTGACCCTCACCGAGGAACACGGTGGTGAACGGCACCAGCTTCACCCGGTTCCAGATGGCCCGGTCGTCAGAGTTGAACCGGGGGGCGTGGTTGGTAGCCAGCCAGATGGACGCTTCGGACTTCCAGGTCTGGAACCGCTCAAACAGGCCACGCGTGCGCATCAGGTCGTGGCCGGTGTACCGCTTGATCAGTTCCTCGTTCCACTGGACCCCTTCCGAGGTCTCCGAGGTGGTGACGAACCGGCGGCCCCGAAGCTGATGAAGACCAAGCGTGGCCGATGAGGCGTTTTCGTCCTTAACCGCCCGGAATGTGCCAGCAGGAGCGGTGTCTCCGTAGTCGCCGAAGATGTGGTTGATCGTTTCGAGGAATGTGGACTTTCCAGTCCCTGATGGGCCATAGACGATGAACATGGCCCTTTCTGACGGGTCACCCAGAAGTGTGTAACCCAGACAGCGCTGGACATATCCACGTAGCTCGTCGTCGGGAAGGGCTGCTGCCATGAAGGCTTCCCACTGAGGGGCCTTCGCATTCGCGTCATAGCACGCACCGAACTTCCGGGTGATCATGAAGTCGGGGTGGTGGTCGTGAAGTTCACCCGTCTTCAGGTCGTAGACACCGTTCTCCAGGTTCAGGTACCGGGACTGCGCGTCGAAGTCAGACGTGGAGACCGAGTTCCCCCTGCGCGTGTAGTACGCCTTGGCCATCTCCCGCTGCTTCGGGCCGGTACGTGACCGGACCCCATGTTTGCTGATGGCCTCCACGTCGCTGTTCATCATCGCGCGGGTGATCGCGTCGGTCTCCCAGTAGATGGCCGACTCGTTCTGCACCCAGCAGGTGCCATCCCAGACGCGGGCTGCCTTCTCCTCGGTCACCCAGCGGTGTACGTCGCGGATCTCCAGGTCGGGGAACATGACCGAGCGGTGACGCTCCATCCGCTCCCCGTTGCCCACATCGTCCAGAGTGAAGTAGTCATCTTCTTCGATGTAGCCGTTTTCCTCGTTATTTGCGCGCGCAGAAATACTGGGGGTTCCGTAACCAGATCTTGCCAGGCCACGTGCCGCCTCGCGATGGTCACCGTTGTAGTACAGGGTGGCGAAGGCACCGAACTTCGTGTACGTGCCGTCCGTGTCGAACTCGGTGGAGGACGAGAACACCTTCAACAGGTCGGTGTCCTGATAATTGGTAGTAGCAGATGTGCCGTCCCGCTTGCTCTTGCCTGGCCGGGTCCAGTGGTCCTCGCGGCCGCTGCGGTGAGACCAGGTCCAGCCAGCCGGTTCCAGAATGTCGGCCCACGAGGTGCGCTCAGCCCACTCGTCACCGGGACGTGAACCGGCCCCCTCAGCGTGGTGTTGACCTGGGGAGGTAGTGGCAACCAACGAGGAGGAGGGGGCCGGAGTCTCAATAGTCTCATCCAGGACCGTGCTCAGCACGCCGTGGAGCAGATTGCGTTCCTCCCAGGTGATGGTGGGGACGTTGCCTGGCACAGAGTTCCCCAGCAAATTCCAGGACTCCCCCGAGGGGTGACAGAAACCCGAGGTGGGTGCCACGATCACGTAGCCACCCTCACCACGGGTCTCAGCCAGAGTCTTGATCTTGTCCTGTGGGTTCTCTGCCAACTCCTCCTCGGTGGCGGGGCGGCGGGCGACCTTCTCGTTGCCGGGCACCGGGTGATCAGAGATCCGGTAGATCAGGTGGATGCCGCCAGACGGGGTCCACTCCGAGTAGGTCTGCCGCAGGCCCTCCCACAACCACTCCAGGCCCTGAAACTCGAACTCGCGTTGGAGTCTCGCCATCAGGTCAGAGTCGAGGGCCACCTTGCCTTCGAGTTCGGTCATCTCCAGGTTGCCGGACACTGCGCCGCAGATGACGGCGAGCCCGTACTCCTGGCCGTTACCCCACCAGCGTTCGATCTCTCCGAGTTCCGGGATGCGAGCCTGATAGTCGGCCCAGCGGATCGCCGGTCGCTTAGTTCCGTTGGTTTGAATGGGGATTGTGGAGACACCTGCGTTGTGCCAGAGGGCTGCTGCCTGTGGTACGCTAATCATAGGAACTGATCCTTCCTGACAGGTTAAGGCCCCCGCCCTGCACGGGGGCCTTAACGTATGCCATGGGTGATCTCCTTCAGGAGAGACAGGCTCTCAGTGTGCCCCTACCCGGAGATCAACACCAGTCAGCTAGAAGGGCGGATTTTCCTCCTGCGCAACGGGTGGCGGCGGCGGAGCCGGGGGAAGCCCTGACTGACGACGCAGTCTGTCCATTGCGGACTCAACATGTGGTGCCGCCGGGGTGGCTGGGGGCCCAGATGTAGGGGGCCACACTCCAGCGGACTCCTGCGGCATCTCCGGATACAGCGGCGCAGAACGGATCGGACCGGGAGGCGCTGCTGCCTCCTGCTGCTTGATCGACTGGGGCTGGTTCTCGCCGGGGCGGAAAGTCGGGTGGGCGTTAAGCCACCACTCACCCCACTGCACCGACGCCGGGTTCATGGACTGCTCCACGATGATGAACGCGTCGCCGTCCTTGCCCATCTGCACCAGCATCGGATCGGGGGCACCCACGGCACCCTTCGTGTCTCGGATGAGACGTCCCTGCGTCCACTTGCAGCCGCGCATCAGCTTGCCGGGCTGACCGTCGTCACCGTTGACGGACAGGTCCACCACGTCACAGAACACCGCGTCGGCCGGACGGCCATCGGTGCGCTCGTACTTGGTAAACGTTTCCTTCTCGTACCGGACCGGCCACACCAGGAGCAGGTGACCGATCATGTCGCGGGGGTTCAGGTAGTCGTTGTCTTCGTCGCTCTGCTGTTGCCGTTGCTGTCCCTGTGACAGTGGCGTGAAGGCCATGGCGTTCCTCGTTCCTGTTTCAGTTTCTTGTTCCTGGACACCCTAGATCGGAGGCACCTTCCTCCGGTGATCTCCGTGGATTATACCACGGGCAGAACCCGCAGTCGTGACTCGGTACAGCCTCCACTTGCTCCCAGCGGTGCGGTTGATTGAGAACGTCACGATCGAGTAGCGCAGTGGCGATCCGAGGTATACGGGCAACAGCCGCCGGACCCACCGTAGGGTCATACCCGAACGTTTCGACGTGAAGATCCTTAATATTCCCAGCGCGGGGAAAATACGCAAGCGCCACACGTCTGACCTGATAGCCAAGCTTCTCGTACCCCCATCCGTAGATCTGGATCTGCGTCTTGTAGTTGTCCGGGGAGCCTTCCGCCTTGACCTTGCGCATCTTGTCGGGGCTCGTGCCCTTCCAGTCGATCACTGTGCCGGTCGGCACGTGGAACAGGTCACTGCGGCCGGTGACATCCTCCGAGAGGCGCAGACGCTGCTCTGTGATCCAGTCCTTGCTGGAGAAGGTTCGTAGCCAGTCCACGAACGCGTTCTCCAGCCAGTCATGAACGGCGGTACCGACGATGGCTGGCCAGGGGTCCATGATCGTGTTGACCTGTGGAATCCCGGCCAGCCGGTAGCCGATACGTCTGTCGCACTTCGAGGACAGTTCACTGGGCCCGATGTTGACTTGGTGACTTCTAGGGTTCCGCTCGTCGCGCCACTTGATCACGTCAAGGAGTTCGGACTTCAACTCCTCCGCGAACGGATCTTGATCCGGGTGGATCGGTGTGAATGCCATCTCTAGCTGCTCCGCTACCGCTCGTACGGGCAGGACTGGTTCACAGTAGGGGTGGCTACCGTCATTTTCCAGGATCGGGTCCAGCCTGGTGTGACAGATCCGACATTTCATCTCTGGACAAACAGCCCCAGGAAGCCGAAGTCCCAGACGTCGACGGTGCCCTCGCGAATTCGCTCGAACATCCACTCCTGGGTGACGCCACGCCACTGGGCGCTGCGTGCCACGGTCAGGAACCGTTCCGCGAAGTCGGGGTACTCCTGGAGCACCAGGTTCGCCGCCGCACAGAACTCGTCGATGATGGCTGCGTTGCGGTCGTTGATGTGGGCCAGCATCCCCGGACCGTCCCACCGGTACAGGGTGTTGGTGGACACGCCAAGGATGTCCGCGAGTCCCTGCTTGGACAGGCCCAGCTTCTGCCGGTACTCCATCAGGGTGCCGAAGAAGAAGGCGTCCCTGCCCCTACTGATGATTGTTGTTGCCGATGTCATGCCGTGTAGTGTAGCCCCCCTTGCCTCCTGTGGTATTTGATCTACTATGCCCTTATGGGTCTGTCCGTTGCGCAACGACTTGCGTCACTTCCGGAGGAAGAGAGACGTGAGTTCCTTTCGCGACAGCCACCCGAGGTACTGGAGGAGATGCTCCGAGGCGAGTGGTGGTACACGTCCCGGCCGGAGCAGCGGCCACCCGAGGAGGGTGACTGGCTGGTAGCGCTGGCGCTGGCTGGCCGTGGCTGGGGCAAGTCACGTGCCTCTGGCGAGTGGCTGGTGCAGCAGATTGTCAAGCACCCGTACGACCGGTCCGGCGCTCCCACGGAGTGGCTCCTGATCGCGGAGACCTTGGCTGACGCCCGTACCATCTGCCTGGAAGGGCCAGCGGGAGTTCTGCGTATCCTCGACCGTCGCAAGATCGCTCACCGGTACAAGCAGTCGCCACGCCCCATGGTTCTGTTCCCTGATGGCCAGAAGATCTATGCGGAGGGCGCGGATGACGCTGATGTCGGGCGCGGGTATAACGCGTCTGGAGCGGTACTGGACGAAGTCTGTAAGTGGATCACTCCCTACGAGTCATGGTTCGAAGGAATCCTTCCTTCGCTGCGGGCGGATCTCATCAACGATCATCCCCGTGCGTTCGTTGCCACCACACCGAAGCCCATCAAGATCATCCAGGAGTGGGTGGGAACCGACGACGGATCGGTTCACCTTATGGGTGGATCAACATTCGACAACTCGGCAAACCTTTCTAGCTTCGTTCTTACAGCGCTGGAGAAGAAGTACCGGGGCACGGCCATCGGCCAGCAGGAGCTTTACGGAAAAGTCCTGGAGCTTGCCTCCGGTGGACTCTTCAAGCGCATGGACATCGTCAACAACCGTGTTGCCGAGATACCGGAGGACGCGCGTCTTGTCCAGACGGTGGTGGGGATGGACCCCAACCTCACTGGTGAGGACGCCCAGACGGGGATCGTGGTTGTCGCACGTGCGTCGGACGGACACTTCTACGTCCTGGCCGACCGGACCATCCAGGGCGCGGGGCGACAAGCGGCCCTAGCGGCGTGGCGTGCCGTCGCTGAATTCGAAGCGGACGTGCTGGTGTACGAGGAGAACCTGGGCAAGCGGTTCCTGTTCGAGGTTCTCCAGGACGCGTACCGGGAGTATTGCGAACTGGGCATGTTCCCTCTGCACACGTCACCGCCGATGAAGCCGGTCCACTCCAAGCACGGCAAGAAGACCAGGGCCGAGCCGGTGGCAATGCGCAGCGAGCAGGGGACGTTCCACTTCATGGGTGACATGGACGAACTGGAGGACCAGTGCGTCATGTACGACCCGGTCTCCCCTGGCGACTCCCCGGACCGGATGGACGCCATGGTCCATGCGGCGATCTACCTGATGCGCGGCGAGAAGAAGAAGATGCGGGTAGGCGATCCGACCGGTTTCAACCTTCCGCAGGATTTCTACGACCTGAGTAAGTTCGGTCCTGATAACCGTTTCTAACCGACACCTTCCACTTGCGCAAAAGGAGGCTTTATAGTATGGCCATGCTGTTGATCAGCCTGGTGCTCGGCCTGCTCGCAGTCACGCGACTGACCAAGCTCCTGGTTGATGATCGACTGATGCTCAGCTACCGCGTCTGGGTCAGGAAGAAGTGGGGAGAGGATTCCCTAGCTGCCTACTTCGTCGACTGCCCCTGGTGTACAAGTATGTGGGTCGGTGCCCTGGTAATGCCTTGGACGGTACTCTATCCAAATAGATGGGTTATGTCCGTTACGGCGATCATAGCTTCGTCCCTTGTGGCAGGTTTGATCCTAGATCGGGAGTAGTTGTGGCATTGGGGCGACGGAAGGTCATCACGAATCAGATGACGCCGCCTCCACACGAGGCTAAGTCGTTGGTTGCTGCCGCCGCCCGGATCAACCTGTCTGGCCAGAAGACGTGGCTCAACTACCGGTTCGGTGACAACACCTGGCAGGAAGAGTGCTGGCGGCTCTACGACGTGATCGGAGAGTTGCGCTTCGCCGCATCGTGGGTAGGGTCCGCATGTTCGCGGGTCCGCATCTACGTTGCCGAGGTTGACAAGAATGGGCGTGTACAGCAGGAAACAAAGAAGCCGAAGATTGCTTCACTTGCTGACACTCTTTTTGGTGGTCCACCTGCTAAGGCTGAAGCCCTTCGCATGTTGGGCATCAACCTCACAGTTGCCGGTGATGCGTACATTGTCGGTAAAGCTGGCTCTGAAGACGATCCAGATCAGTGGTTCGTCGTCTCCTGCTCCGAGTTCAAAAAGTACCGAGGGACACTGAGGTATGAGTGGTCAGACGGCACTATGGGGACAGTGGACGAGGGAGACATCGTCATCCGTGTTTGGACCCCTCATCCACGACGCCACATCTGGGCAGATTCGCCTGTCCACGCTGCAATGCCCATGCTGTGGGAGATCGAGCGACTTACTCGGTTTGTTTTCGCCCAGATCGACTCCCGACTTATCACGGCGGGTCTCCTTCCGATTCCGAAAGAGGCCAGTTTCGTTGATGACGACGAAGAGGTCACCGGAGCAGAGGGGCTGACCGCGCACCTGATGCGGGTCGGCTCGTACAGCCTGAAGGGTGAAGGCACCGCTGCTGGTGCCATGCCGGTGGTCATCGAGATGCCCGCCGAAGCCCTGGGCAAGATCGCTCTGGTGCCGTTCGCGTCGGAGCTTTCCCAGCAGGCTAGGGAACTACGCCAGGAAGCCATCGCCCGCTTCGCCACCGCCATGGACTTTCCTCCTGAGGTGCTCGGCGGAACCGGGGGAGCCAACCACTGGAGTGCGTGGCACATCGAAGAGTCCGCAGTGAAGATTCACATCGAGCCGCTGATGACCCGCATCTGTGATGCCCTGACCACGGCCTACCTTCAGCCCGCTCTGAAGCACCTGAAGGAGGACGAGAGCCGGTTCATCTTCTGGTACGACACCGCGCCACTGACGGTGCGGCCGGAGCGTCTCAAGGACACCCTGAACATGTTCGAGAAGGGGCTTGTGTCCGCTGAGGCTGTCCGCATGGCCGGTGACTACAAGGACTCCGAGGCCCCGTCCGAGGACGAGGACCTGATGCGGTTCACTCGGGAACTGATGCTTCGCGATCCAAACCTTCTGCAAAGCCCAGCAATCCGAAAAGTAGCAGGCTACTCAGACGACGTTCTGCCTCCAGACGCGCAGGTAGCCCCCGCAGCGGGTACTCCGGGAGCGGGACCCCCTCCACCTCCTGCACCCCCCACTGGAATTCAACCAACCGGGCCTGCTCCTCTGCCGCAAGGATCAACCGCCGAAGGTGCTCCGCCGCCTGTACAAGGTCCTGGAATGGTCGCCTCAACGTATGTCCCACCTGTAATCACGACCTTCGTAGTGGCAAATGCTGTGGCACTGCGTGCATTGGAAGTCGCAGGAAAGCGGCTCCTCACCAGGGCCCAGCGGGCGACGACACACGATGTACCGCCGGAGGCACTTCACACACGGATTGCAGTGAACGGCCCAGAACACGTGGGCAAGCTCCTCGCTGGTGCCTGGGACCATCTGTCGACTCTCTCCGCCCACTTGGGTATCGAGGAGACCGACGTGATGGCGCTCCGCAACACCCTCGACGGATATTGTACCCAACGCCTGCTGACTGGGCAGCCCCACGACGCGAAGGCACTGTCGGAGGCGATGCAGGAGCGAGGGCTCCTCGATGTCTCGGCATAGCGATGAGCAGGGGCTGCTCGACGTCGTTACTTCAAGCTTGAAGTCATGGCTGTCCAAGGTGAAGGACGCGGTGATGCGACCGTGGCGTACCTACCAAGGCCAACCCGATCCGACAGCGGTGTACCAGGTGGACTGGGAGCCGGAGATCGACACCATCCTCACCGAATTGGGCAAAATCTCCTTGCGTGCCTGGTCCCAGGCTTCCGATGTTCCACCCGTGTCCCGGCACGCGTTCGTGATGAGCCAGTTGGCGCAGACCCGCAACTTCCTGGTCCGGATGCCCGACGAGACAGCCGACTTGATCTTCGCGGAGATGACGGACGCGATCAACGCTGGCGACGACACGAGTCAGGTGGCTGCACGTGTTGACAGGATCTTGACATGGACGGGTTCCGAATACTGGCCACACCGTGCTCGTGTGATTGCCATAACCGAGACCACCCGTGCCTATGGTGCTGGCACGCTAGCTGCCGGTATGGAGCAGAGCAGAGTCACCGGCAAGTTGCTCCAGAAGAGATGGCGGGACGAGGCGGACAGCCGGGTCCGAGCAACGCACAGAGCGGTTAATGGTCAGACACTCCCTTTGACCGGGTTGTTCCAAGTGGGACTAGACATGATGCTTTATCCGGGTGATCCTCTAGCATCAGTAGACGAAGTCGCTGGTTGCCGCTGTGACCTCGAAATCGTGGATGGAGGGTAGCCATGGTCGACCCGAACCCGGCCCGTGGAATGCCGCTCCAACTCCAGCGCTACTGGTTGCTGGGCAAAGGTGCAGCCAAGATCCGGTGGAACACCCCAGGCGACTTCAAGCGGTGCGTACGGGCGCTGGCCACCAAGTTCCCGAAGAATCCGGAAGGTCTGTGCAACATCCTGCACACCAAGGCCACCGGAGGGCCACCAGGGCACGGCTCCGCTGAACACTCCCTGACCGCCGCCGCCCAGGCACTGCTGGACATGCAGCAACTGGGTGACATGTGGGCCGGGCCGCTGGCCGTGATCGGCAGACCCACCTCGGAACCGAACGTGTCCCGGATGTTCGAGCATGGTGCAGTTGACGCACGCGCTCTGCCGCTACCGCTGTCATTCCGGAAGATCTCCACCAATCAGGGCCACGCAGGCTCGGTGGTGGTGGGCCGAATCTTGGGCAGCACCGTGGGCCCGGACGAGAAGGGCCTCGACACCGTTTACGGGTGGGGGGACTGGCTCGACGCCACCGTAGTCCCAGAGGTCACAGAGGCTCGGTACCTTGTCAACCAAGGGGTGATTGGTCCCTCCCTTGACCCAGGCGGACCAGTGGTTGGCACGATGAACCCCGAGACCGGTGTCATCCACATGACGAAGTACACCATGGGTGGCGCGACCCTAGTGCCGAACCCCGCGTTCACCGGGGTGATGATCTACGACCTTGGCGAAGCTGGCGAATGGCCAGACGACGACGAGGACATGCCCTTCGAGTACGCCGAAGAGGGTGACTGCGGATGCGGTGACTACGCCCTCACGGCGGCAGTGAATTCGTCCGGCTGGCGCGGATTGCCGCTGGCACCACGAGAAGCGGTATTCGACAACGACGACGCAGTTAAAAGAATCACGCAGTGGGCAGCGCAGCAGGGGGGCCAGCCGGACCCCAAGTTGCTCAACCAGATGTTCATGTACCGGGACCCGCAGGCATCCCCACAGGACCCGACCAGCTACCGGCTGCCCGTAGGAGACATCGTCTCCGGGAAGCCGACCCTCATCTATCACGCCATTTACGCGGCTGCCGCCCTCCTTTCCGGTGCGCACGGTGGCCTACCAAACGTGCCAGATGAGGAGAAAGGACAGCTTCGCGGAGTTATTTCCGAGATCTATCCTGAAATGGCAAAAGCATTCAATGATTCATCCATCCGGGCACCGTGGGATCAGCCTGCGGATGTCGCTGCACGGGAGCAGGGAGGCGTGACCGCAGCCATGACCACACCAAAAGAGCCATACGGCGATGTTCAGTACGCCGACCCTGGCTACCAGCAGGACAAGAAGAAGCGGTACCCACTGGACACGGAGAGGCACGTACGTGCCGCTTGGGGTTACATCAACCAGCCGGAGAACGCGGGCCAGTACAACCCAGAGGACCTGAAGAAGGTCCGTGCTGCGATCATGACCGCAGCTAAGAAGATCGGTATTCAGATCTCTGAGGATGCGAAGGGCGAGATGAGTCTCCTGTACCCACCGAAGTCATGGTTCGATGACCCGGAACTGGGTCAGAAGACCCCGCTAACTGTCACCAAGGATGGGCGGATCTTTGGCCACCTCGCTGCCTGGAACGAATGCCACCGTGACGTCGGCGCGCGGGAGTGCGTCCTTGCGCCCCATAGCAAAAAGAACTATGACCCGTTCCACCTCGGTACGGTCTTCACGGCAGAGGGCGATACGGTCCGAGTTGGCAAGATCGTCATGGATACTCGTCACGCTGGGATCAACCTCAATTACCGTTCGGCGGCCATTCACTACGACCACACCGGCGACGAAGTTGCGGTGGTTCGTGCCGGAGAGGATCAGTTTGGCATCTGGGTCGCGGGTGCTGTTGTCCCGGAAGCCGACGAGCGCAAAGTTGCCAAGCTACGACGGAGCCCCCTTTCGGGCGACTGGCGGGCGCTGGACGGAAACCTGGAACTCACAGCGGCCCTGGCTGTCAACGTCCCTGCGTTTCCTGTCTTCGCGATGGACGGTACTGAGCGTCTCGCTCTTGTAGCCGCAGGAACAGTGGAGCAGGACTTTTACGAGGAGGACGAAGACGTGGAGGACGTGAAGGCCGCCTTCGACGCGGGTGAGCACGGCTACACCGAAGACCAGGAGCAGGAAGACCGCGCCTGGGAGATGCGGGCCATCCTGGAGGACCACGCCAACTGGGACCAGTGGCACCGCGCGAAGATGCTCTACGACTTTGCCGTGGAAACCGGTGCGGAGCAGCTTCCGGTGGACCCCGGAGAAGACCCGCTGTACGGAGATCAGGCGATGCTGACCCGCCAGGCTGACGGTCAGATCCTGGCAGTAGAGGACACAGGTGCGGGGACGGTTCCGACCCCCACAGCAGCGTAGTGGGGTGACGTGTGGGCGTTGGAAGCGCCTGGGGTTCGCGGGAGGAGATGCTCCACCCGCGTGACAGCCATGGGCGGTTTCGGTCTTCGTGGAAGATGGCCGAAGGCGTCGTTGACAAGATCATGGCGATCCTGGATCGCTTCAACCCCAAGACTTTCAGCAGCCAGGACGAGGCAAACAACTACGTTCGTAGCCTCGCCAACAAGAACCGGCAGACCTACAAGCCGGACATCGACTCGTTCCTGAAGAACTACGCCAAGGTCAACGGGGATCTGAGGGCCGGTAAGCCCAACAAGACCGTCGATGAGATGCGGCGGCTGATGCAGCCGCTCCCCGACGACGTGATCGTTACCCGTACCGGGCCACCGGGGATCGTCGGCCTGGACCCAGCCAACGTCGGCAACGCCGAGGAGTTGACCGGGAAGCTGGTCCGGGACAAGGGCTTTTGGGCTGCCAACATCGGTGGCCCGCTGCCGCACCAGGACGGCAACATCACGTTCACCATGGCGGTGCCGAAGGGGACGAAGGCGCTCGCTCCGTCCACCAGTAAGCCCAACGGTGAACTGATCTTCGAGCCGGAGCAGCCGTTCCGGATCACCGAAGTGAACCCGGACGGCAAGGGAGGCTTCTTTGTCTACGCGGTGGCGGCTGGGGACTCCGAGGCACCTGAAGCGATTGACATCGGGAAGGCTGTCCCCGAGGCAGGAGTTCCGGAGGCTCCAGCGGCGGCACCGCAGGCACCTGCGGCTCCTGGCGGCGCAGCACCTGGCACTGGAGATCTTGGAGCACCTCTTAGCCGGAAGCCAGGCCGTCCAGCCGGTCCTGCACCCGAGCCGCGAAACGACGGACATGTAGCTGATAACGTCGGCGGCGGTGGGCAGGCTCCCGGATCGCCGTCCGCTCCGGTCACTCAAGGGGAGCCTGCCCCCGAACTTCCCCCAGCCCCAGAGGCAGGTACGGACGCCCGGAACACGTTCCGTGAGGCGTTCGACAAGGCCGACCTGAAGGTGCCCACCGTTGGCACCCGGCGCAAGCAGTTCATGGACGGCTACAACGGTGTGGCGTCTGGCAAGAAGACGCCCCAGGAAGCCGTTAACGATCTTGACAATGCCATCTCGGCGAACAAGAAGATCATCGAGACGGACAAGGCTGACGGCACCGACTCCGGCCCCCTTCCGGAGGACGTGAAGCGGCTCGAAGCGTTGCGGGATCTCATCGCCGAACACTTCAACTTCACTGGACGCAAGAAGTTCAAGGAGTCAAGTGGCGAAACTAAGGCACCTTCCGCCCCGAAAGCAGCACCTGCACCAGTGGCCAAGGCGGCGGAAGCCCCGGCAGCGGGATCGGGCCTTAAGGCAGTCTTCCGAGACACCGATGTTGGACCTGCTCGCCCCGAAGTTAACCAGATCAGTCGGGAACTGGGACTCAAGAAGATCACTACTGGAGAGGCTGATGCACGGCTAGGACGGTTGCAGAAGGAACACCAGTCCCTTCAGGCCGACGCTGAGGACGCCGACAACACCGCCAAGGCCAACCGGCACGCCGATGCTGTTGACGGTATCCAGCAGATCCGTGACGCCCTGGGAGCCGACCGGGAAGGCCGCCAGGCCAAGGCAGTCAAGGCTGCCGAGCCCAAGAAGGAGCGCCCCCGTCTCAATGGTCGGGGCCAGGTCATCCGTCCCCGTGCCCCCAAGAAGGAGCCGGAGCCGGAAAAGCCCAAGGCACCGGAGCCGGAAGCTCCGAAGAAGGCTGCACCAGAACGGCTCATCCCTGGCATGGCTGCCGGGAAGACCAACGCTGGCCGGGTGAAGGTTGGCGAGCGCATCCTCGTCACCCAGAACAAGGACGGCACCTGGAGTTCCTCGCCGACCAAGAGCAAGAATGCCACCGCCATCACCGTCACCGGCAAGAGCGCCGCCACTGGGGGTGGCCGTTCCCGCACCATCATCCACGGTGAGGACGACGGCGGCAACAAGATCGACGTTCGCTCGGCCCCGTCGCACCAGACGTTCTGGGTGGCCCCGGAGAAGGGTGGGAAGAAGGAGGCACCCGCTGCTCCCAAGAAGTCCACCGAAGAGATCGACGCTGACATCGCCAAGAAGGAGCGGGATCGCAAGGCGCAGATCCGCAGGGAGATGCGGGCTGAGCGGGAGGCCCGTGGCGAAACCCCGGCCAAGGCTGAACCGGCCAAGCTGACTCCGGAGCAGGAAGCCAAGCTGGAGGCCGACCGGAAGGTTGAGGCTGCCCGCACTGAGACCATCCGCAAGTCACTTGAACGTTCAAGTGAGCCGAAGAAGGCTGTACCGCCACCGGCACGTCCCTCGATTCCGGCCAAGGAACTGTCCGACAAGGGGCTGATGCAGCGGTTCGAGGCGGAGATCAAGAAGGACAACCCTGACGAGGCCCGGCTCAAGGAACTCGGGGACGAACTCGACCGTCGTGACCTTGAGACCAAGAACCGGGTCCAAGGGCTGACCGACGACGACCTGGAGAAGAAGTTCCAGGACGAGATCCGTAAGGACAACCCCGACGAAGAGGAGATGCGTCGCCTCGGTGACGAACTCGACCGCCGGGACAAGGAGCGTGCTGACAAAGAGCGCAAGATCGAGGCACTGGTCGCGAAGGGACGCGACTACCGTGACGCGTGGGCTGAAGTTAACGGGAAAGACCCCAAGCAACTGGACCTTGAGGAGCGCAATGCGCTGCTCGACCAGTCCCGGCGTGCTGGCGAATCCCGCGAGACCACCCTACGTCGGCTCTACCAGGAGCACGTTCACCGTCAATACCTCGACGCTGAGCGGGAAACCCGTGGACACCTGCTTACCCCCGAAGGACGCAGCAAAGGTATCGACCCGAAGTCCCTGTTCCAGGGTTCCAACGTTAACGCCAACCGGTACGCCTCTGACGAACTGAAGGAATACTGGGACAAGAACCCCCGCAAGACGTTCCTGCAATACAAGGCCGACACTTTGGGTCGGGAAAAGGACGTCGAGGGGGCCAAGAAAACCGAGGGCATCGCTCGGAACCTGGAGTTGGGTGAACGACTCACCCGGAAGCCGTCTGCAAAGAAGGCGCTCCCCGCACCCCCTAAAGAGGAGAAGGCACCAGAAGCCCCGGCTGCTCCCCAAGCTCTCATTCCGGAGCCGGAGAAGACCGGTCTTCCAGAGATCAGTTCTTTGGACGAGGCGCGGGCGCAACTGAACAAGTCCACTATCGCCAACCTGCGCAAGGCTGCCGAAGATCAGGGCATTGATGTTCCGAAGAGTGCCCGCCTCAAGAAAGATGTTGTTGAGGCAATCATCCGGGGCTTGGCTCAGAAGGAACTCGACCGGCGTGGCGGTGGCAAGCCACAGGTAAACGCTCCCGAGGCACCGAACGCTCCGCAGGGTAAACCTGAGTGGGGAACGCTCAAGTCTTTGGGCGTCAAGAACGGTGACACAGTCACCCTCTACGGTCACGACCGGCGTGGAGCCAAGACTGAGGGTGTCACCGGGAAGGTCAAGACCGAGAACGGTTGGCAAACCCTCGTCGACGAGGACGGCAAGAAGATCTTCGACATCGGCGGCGGTGCCTCCCGGTACTGGGTCAGCAAGCCGCAGACGGAAACCCCCGAGGCACCGAAGCGGATAGGCGCACCAGGTACCAAGGGCCTGCTCCAGATGACCATCCCGGAGATGCGTCGTCACGCGGAAGAGAACCAGATCCAGATCCCACGTGCCCTGAAACTGAAGAAGGAGATCACCGACTGGCTGGCTGACGCCCTGGTAGCCAAGGAGCGTGGCGAGGAGCCGATCCACGTACCCACCCAGCGTGAAATTCGGCAGGCCAACGTCCGTGCCCGTGAACGCCTTAAGGCAATGGATCGCGAAGACCGCCTCGATGCTCGCATCAAGGCACGGGAAGAGACCCGGCAGGAGGAGCGGCGCAAGGCCATCCTTCTGGAGAACCGGTGGAGCGAGGCCACCGGCAAGCCTGCGATCGTCGGGTTCAAGAGCACTCTGCGGGAGAAGGACGAATCGGAGTGGACCGCCCTGGAGCGGTTCGACATCGAAACGTCCCGGCAGGCAGGCTGGGACCGCATCCGCAAGACCGTCGATCGCGACTACATCGTCTCCGGTCATGACAAGGGCGTCCTTCAGAACAACCTGGTTGCTGACATTGCCGAGGCCCGTCGCGAATCCACAGTGCCGGACCCGGAGTGGGACAAGCTGGAGGAGTCGGCGCACACCGGCAACATCGAGGAGATCAGAGCGATCATCTCCAACGGGGTGAACGCCAACGAGACCCGCCGCAAGATGTCTGTCCGGGATCTTGAAGACGAGATCAAGGCAGGCAAGGCCAAGCCCAGCGTGCCCACAGATCTCAACAAGGCGTCAGTTCCTCAGCTTCGGGAGATTGCCGACAGCGAAGGCATTCACGTGCCCAAGTCGCTGAAAACCAAAGACGACCTGGTTGCTCACATCGAATGGGAGCGGACCTTCAAGCGGCCCGAAACTCCGCCGGGTGTCAACGGTCGGGTGGAACTGTTCACCCTCAACCCAGCCGAATCGAAGCAGAACCCGCTCAAGCGGGAACTGGGCGCTCGCCTGGACTTCAAGAGCGGCAACAACTGGCCCGAGGCGAAGCGGAACCGGATCGCCCAGACCCTCAACGACTACATGGCTGAGGAAGGTTCGGCCTCCCCGTGGCGGCTGCGGACACCAGGACCAGAGGAGCAGGCTTTCATCCGTGACATCGACGAGGCGATGGACCAGTCCCCACTGGGACAGGATCTGGACCTGTGGCGCGGTATTCAGGACGCCTCAGCCATCTTCACCCCGGAGCAGTTGAAGGGGAGCCTGAAGGGCACTTCGTTCAACGACAAGGGCTTCGCGTCCACCTCACCGGACCGTGCCGTCTCCGAGCGGTTCGCCGAATCCGGCCCCAGGGATGGTGTCCTTGCCCGGCTGCACGTGCCGAAGGGGACCAAGGGCATTCACCTTGCCGACGAAGATCAGGACGAAGTTCTGCTGGAGCGCGGCCTGAAGTTCGACATCACCGGGGACACAGGCCCCGGCAGCAAGCCACGCATCTTGGATGTCTCGGTGTCCAAGGCCCCGGATGACGCACCCGAAACACCGAAGGCGGTACGTCAGGCCAGCGGTAAGGCACCCACACTGCCAGGAACGCCGGAGCGGTACGCGGACATCGGTGGCCGTCTGAAGGCAGCCCAGTCCCGCGAGGAAGCCAACCAGATTCTGGCTGACGAGAAGCTGACCGTGCCCCAGTTGAAGGTTCTGGCCGACTCGCTCAACATCGCAGTGCGTGGCAACAAGGCTGCGATCCTCGCGGACCTGGTTCACTGGACTACCGGCCGTCGCCTCGACTCGGCGGCAGTGTCGCGGCCCAGTGACACGGGCAGCGAACTTCGCCGGATCACCGGGGCACGCACCCCAGGCAACTTGCAGGTGTCAACGAAGCCGATCCTGCCCAATAACTGGGGCACCGGTAGCGGGGAGATCGAATTCCACGGTGACGGTCACCTCGGCCGGGCTCTGGCCACCCTCGGCAACGAGGGTCACCTGGAGGTTCCCGGCGAAAACGACAACGTCACTAACGTGATCGGCCGGTTGGCCACGGACGCCATGCGGGGCAAGATCACCCAGAAGGAACTGATCTCCCGCGTCCAGGCGGTGCGGGACAAGATGTCCGCCAGCGCCCCCGTTCGAGTTGCTCTGGACCGTGCCCTGAAGGACATGGACACTCCAGAGGTGAAGTTGCCGGACCTTCCGGAAGGAACTCCGACACCGATCCACAAGTTGATGAAGGACCTGTCAACGGTGCCGTTGGCCCGCAAGGACCGTATCGGTCACCCTGACAGCAACGAGTTGACCAGGCTTGCCACGCTCATGGACGAGTGGAGCAAGGGTCGCCTGACCCCGACACGGTTCCTTGAGGAGCTTCGTCGCAACCTGCTCAACAACCGGCACGAGAGCGAGGAAGGAAAGTTCGAGATCGACCGGATGGTTATGGACGCCATCAAGAATCTTGAGACAATCCTGAGAACCGATCGCAAATCTCTGTACCCGCCCCACATGAGGAGTTAGCCATGGGATGCGCCTGCGGCGGCAGCAACGCTGACGACATCGCGGAGTTCGAGGTTCGACTCCCCAATGGGAAGATCGTCACCGTTAAAGGAAAAGCCGCTGCCGAGATGACCGTTCAGGAGAACGGCGGCGGCTACATCGTGAAAAAGAAGTCTTAGCGCAGAAGCCCCAGAGTAGACATCTGGGGCTTTCTGCGTTTACTATCCAAGATTGACAGCCAGGTCAGTGACCGTGTCACGGTGGCAGAGCTAAGGGCCGCGCCGAGTAGACGACTAACTTCTCTACGAAGGTGCCTGAAATGTCCTTTGAGATTCCCACCAACCTGGGCGAACTCACGGTCGGCGCGCTCAAGGCGAAGGCTGCTGCGGCCAAGGTTGAGTACGACACTCTCTACGCTTCCGTGAACGGTGACACCGTCACCGACGACGAGCTTGAGGAACTGCGTGGCCTGCACGCGTTCTTCTCCATGACGATCCCGACCGAGATCTCGTCTCGTGAGCGCCGGGCCGCCGAATTCTCCGCCATCGGCACGCAGCCGGACGGCGACGAGGGCGACGGCGACGGCGACGCTGGTGACGAGGGCGGCGAAGAGGCCCCGGTTCCGGCCGTAGTTGCCTCCACGTCCACGAAGACCACGTCCTCGGCGACTGAGGTCCACGTCACCCTGAACGACATCCTCGACCAGCGCGGTGTTCCGGTGAACACCAAGGTTGAGCGCCCGATCTACTCCACTCTGGTGGCGGCTGCGGGTGTGCCGAACCACGAGGCTGGCTCCCAGTTCACCGACATGGTGGATGTGGCCAAGGCGTTCAACGACCGCTCCGCTGGCTTCGCCTCGATCAAGGGCGGCAGCGGCCAGGGCGAGGTTCACTACCCGGTCGCAGTCCTGCGGCGCGAGTACCCGGAGGAGTTCTCGTGCAACGGGGACGACTGGGGCGACTACGCAGTCCTGAACCACGCGATCGACGAGACCCGCCTTCCGGGTGGCTCCCTGATCAACTCCGTGCTGCTGCGGCAGAAGGAGCTTCAGGACTCCGGCAAGCCAGACGCGCTGGTTGCGGCTGCTGGCTGGTGTGCCCCGTCCGAGACGGACTACGACATCTGCCTCCAGATCACCACGGACGGTCTCCTGGACGCTCCCGAGGTCCAGGCACGGCGTGGTGGTATCCGCTCCAACACCGGCTTCGAGTTCGACTCGATCTTCGGTTCGGGCACCGGCTTCTTCAACCTGACTGAGGCGCAGGTCGCGTCGGGTACATCGAAGACCTGCCTGGAGATCCCGTGCCCGTCGTTCACGGACAACCGGCTCGGCGTCACTGGTCTCTGCCTGACCGGTAACATCCTGGCGAACCGGGCGTACCCGGAGGCCACGGCCACGTTCACGCGTGGCGCTCTGGCTGCCTCCGCGCACCAGATCAACCGCGAGCAGATCTCGGCCATCGCGACCGGCTCCACTGCGGTTGACCTGACCGGTGTCCAGCCGTTCCTGTCGGACGGTTCGACCACCAGTACCCTGCTGTCGGCGGTGGAACTGGCGATCGTGGACATCAAGTACCGCCTGCGGCTGATGCGGTCGGCCACCCTTGAGGTGCTCCTGCCGTACTGGATCTTGGCGGACATGCGGGCTGACTGGATTCGTCGGACCGGCATGGACAACGACCAGCTTGCGCTGGCCGACTCCGCGATCACCTCGGCGTTCGCTACTCGTGGCGCTCGGGTTCAGTTCCTCTACGACTGGCAGGACGCGTTCGCCAACGTGTCCGCCACCGGTATGGGTGCCGACACCCCAGTCACGATGTTCAACCGGCTGGTCCAGTTCATCGTCTACCCGGCTGGTACCTGGGTGCGCGCGGTGAACGACGTGATCACGCTGAACTCGGTGTACGACTCGACGAAGCTGGCCACCAACCAGGTCACCCACCTGTTCACTGAAACGGGCTGGGCAATGATCCGGATGTGCCCGGTCTCCCGGATCTACACGGTGCCGGTCTGCCCGAGCGGTAAGACCACCATCGCAGCGACCACCACTTGCCCGTAAGTAAGCCATCGGGGGCCGGGCAACCGGCCCCCACCGGCCACTAACGGGAGGTGACCAAGTGGCCGCACTTGCGCCGCCGTACCTGGACGATACGATCCCGCCTCCGCTGCGGCCGTACGGACTGTTCGACGTTGCTGTAGGACCCCGGCCGTTTCCGGTAACGGAAGCGATGGCCGGTGGCGTCATCTACGTTCCGAACGACTGCGAAGATGACGTGTTCATGCGGATGGTGAACTGCCCTCCGATCACTGGCACGGTGTCCTTCTCGGGCATCGAGGCAGCGGTTTCGGGCGCACCGTTCGCGGTGTACACGTCCTGGCAGTGCTCCACGATCGGCTACTCGTTCGAGGAGCAGGCCGCACGGGTTCGTCTCCGCAACGAACTACGCGCCCAGACTGCTGTTGAACGTCGGCTGTGGCAGGGTCAGACCTCCGCCACGGACGGCAACATCACCGGCCTGTTCGCCAGCGCCATCAACCTTCCAGCAGCCGGTTGCGTCACTGAGGCAATCGAGATGCTGGAGCAGACACTCGCCGACAACGGCGTGTTCGGTGGCATCATCCACGCCCGCCCCGGTATGGCGGCGCACTTCGCTGCGTCCCACCAGACCTACGAGCGTGGACGGCAGAAGCAGACCTACCTGGGCACCCCTGTGGTGTTCGGTCAGGGCTACTCCGGCATCGGCCCCACCGGGCAGGCGGTCTCCACCGAGGTGGAGTACATGTACGCGTCTGGTCGCGTGGTGGTCTGGCAGGAGCCAGACATCTGGGTGCCGCCGGTCAGCGAGGTCGTGGACAAGACCACCAACACGGTGTTCCTGGTGGCCCAGCGGATGTACGCGGTGGCTGTGGAGTGTGGTGTCTGGGCTGTCCCGGTCACACGAAATTGCCAGACAGCAGGGAGCGTGTAATGGCGGTCCTGTATCCAGGTGAGAACTTCGCCCAGGTCTACCAGCAGTTGGAGGAACTGGTGGGGGACCCCCGCCTGATCGCCACCACTACTGATGGGCCTGGGCTGGGCCTCGTCATCTCTGACGAGGTCTTCAACCTCTGGGTTGAAACCTATTCAACCGAATCGGAGAAGCCTGCTCCTAAGAAGGTCGGGCGTCCCCGTAAGACCCAGGAGTCGTAGCCATGACCTCTGTGTGCTTCACCCCCTTCAAGCTCCCACGGGTGCGCATCACGAAGCTGAACTCTTGTGGTCAGGCTGTGACGGGCACCTGCTCCACCGTGGTCTCGGACGGGATCATCTCCGTTGCGGCCACGAAGGAGTACGAGGACCGGCAGGAGTTCTTCGTCAAGAACGGTGACGGCCTCTTCTGTGTTCGGGAGACCAACGCACCCATCCTGAAGTGGATCAACTTGGTGCTCACGTTCTGCAACGTGGACCCGGAGTTGGTCAACCTGATGACCGCCAACTCGACGGTGGCCGACGACTCCGCTGCGGCGAAGAAGACCGGTTACAACGAGGACCAGAACGCTGCGGCCTCTTCGTACTTCGCGTTCGAGGGCTGGACCCGACTGGCCAACCAGGGGGTCTCCTGCACTGGTGGCACCGAGTATGGCTACGTGCTGTACCCGCGTGTGGTGGAGGGCACCATCGGCGACATCACCTACCAGAACGACACGGTCAGCTTCGTGGTCAACGCTCGCACCTCCAGCGGCTCACTGTGGGGGCAGGGTCCGTACTTCGTGGACCTGTCCGATAACACGGGCACGCTGGATACGCCGATCAAGTTGCTCACACCGATCCTGTCGGACCAGCATTCTCGGATGTTCATCACCCGTGCCGCTCCGCCAACGGCAGCGTGTGGCTGCACCGCACTGTTCAGCGCCACGTAAGATCACGACAACGGCCAATAGGTTGCTTAGTGGGAGGAGGGGGTCGTGGTAGACGTTTTTACTACACCGGCTCCCTCTCTTCCGTGCAACTGGTCAGTCACCGGAGAGTGCTGCGACGACATCTGGGACGCAGCAGACGTCGAACTTCAGCAGGCTGCCGCCGAGTACGGTGCTTTCGTCATCTGGGCGGCAACAGGACGCCGGTACGGTTTGTGTGAACGGACTGTCCGCCCCTGCGGTCGCCAATGCACCCAGTGCGCACAGGGCTGGTACTGGGCTGACGGGTTCTTCATCCCGTACATCTTCAACGGGGAGTGGCGCAACTGCTGGTGCGGCACCGGTTCGCTGGGCTGCTGCACCTGCGCCCCCGAATGCCAGGTGTGGCTTCCAGGCCCGGTCGCCTCTATCCCGGTCACCGGGGTCAGCGTGGACGGGGTTGTTATCGACTCTGACTCGTGGCGGGTCGACGACGGGCACTGGCTGGTTCGTACCGATGGGGACTGCTGGCCGGACTGCCAGAACTTCAGCATCGACAACGGCGGCGAGAACACGTTCCAGGTGACCTACTTCAAGGGCCTGGCGGTGCCGTCGATCCTGGAGCGGGCAGCGGGACAGTTGGCCTGCGAATGGATCAAGTCGTGCCAGGGGCTGCCCTGCAAGCTTCCGCAGCGGGTCCAGTCGATCGTCCGTCAGGGCGTCACGATCTCCATGGTTGACGTGGACACGGTCCTCGGTAAAGGCTGGACCGGCATCACCGAGGTGGACCAGGTGATCGCGATGTTCAATCCGTACGGACTCAAGTCGAAGATGAAGATCGCTTCGCCAGATGATCCGGTGGCTCGCATCGTCACTCAGGCGTAGCCATGGCTGACATTCAGGTCAACACCCTCCTTGACTGGGCCATGCTGTGCCTCACCACGGCGGTGACCGGTAACCCGAACCCGCCAGAGAACTTCTGCCGCCGCCTGGACTTGCAGGTGGCTCACGACGCCGACTGGTACACCGACCTGTGCTGCGAGGGTCTCGCGTACGTGTCGTTCGGGGACGTGTTCCCGTCGTGGACAGGCTTCCCGGAGCCGGATGTGGTGAACCAGTCCAACTACGGTGCCTGCTCACCACCTGCGTGGGCGGTGCAGATCCGGATGGGGCTCATCCGCTGCATCCCGGTGCAGCACCACAACGCGATGCCGAACTGCGCCGACTGGACCGCCGCCTCGATCCAGCAAACCCACGACTCGCAGGCGATGCGTGCCGCTTCCTGCTGCCTGCGACAGCGGATCGTAGCGGACTCCGATACCCCAGGGATCTTCTGGGGCATGTCAGCGGTTATCGGGACACAAAGCCAGATCCAGCTTCAGGGCGGCTGCGTGGAGCGGAATGTGACCATCAACGTGCAGATCCCGAACTGCGACTGTTTTACCATTTAGTCATGGCTGACCGCGTCGAGGTCCGGTTGAACAAGCTGGACATCCGCAACTTCTCCGTGCGCGCAGCCAGCAAACGGGTCGACTCTGTTCTCAAGGAGATCGAGGTTCTGGCGAAGCTGGAGGCTCGTGGCCCGTACTCCACTGGCCGCACCGCCAACTCGATTAACCGGAGGTTGTGGGTTACCGGCAGCACGGTGCGTGGTGAAGTTCGGGCGGGTACTTGGTACGCCCACATCGCCCACGGCGGGGCAGCGCCACACATCATTACCCCCAGGGGGCATGGTTATCCGCTACGGTTCTTTTGGCGGAAGGTCGGCCATGAGGTGAAATTTATGTACGTGTCTCACCCTGGCTATCCGGGCAAGCACTTCCTGAGTGGGCCTGCCCGGATCGTTGGCCGCCGCCACAGGTTCACCACGATCATTTACGAGGAGTGACATGGCTGTAGTCGGTGGTCGCGAGATCGCTATCCGGAAGCTTAACGAGACCCAGATCATGCTCATCATGCGCGAGGGTTCCGTGCTCCGGTCCAACAAGATCGACACGGAGCGGCGCATGAAGGGTGTCGCCACCATCCTCGACATCGTGGAGTCATCCATTGAGGACCCGGACGACCTGGAGTTCCTGATGAAGCTGGTCTCCATGGGCAAGGTGGAGTTCCCCGAGCTTCTCCATCTGGTCTCCCCCGAAGCGGAGGAAGCTCCGAAGGCTCCGGTACGCCGTGCAGCCCGGAAGCGGTAAGCAGTCCGTACCTGAGCAGGTAACCAACGCGGTCGCCTCCCTGCGTCCCTTCGACACTGAGATCGAGGTGGCCAGGGAGTGGGTCCGGGTCCCTGCACGTCCGGCAGCGGACTGGTTGGAACTGCTCATGGGTCCCATCGAACTGTTCCTGATCTTCCCCGGTCTGTGCGACGAGGAGGACCGGGAGTTCGTGGAGGACTGCCTGGCTCAGGAGACAGTAACTGCTGAGGAAGTGGACGAAGCCACCCTGGACCTGATCGAGGCCGTTTCCGGCAGGCCCTGGTGGGTGACCCTTCGCATGGTCAACGTGGCCGAGACCAAGTGGGGCATCCTCGGGGCGGACATGATGCTGCGTGGTGTGGACGCCACCCGCGTGTCCTTCGCCGCGTGGCTGGACATGCTCTGGATGACGATCTTCAAGTACCTGGATGAGGACAAGTGGACCATGTTCTCCACCCAGATTGAGATACCTCCACCCGAGGTGGCCGCACGGCAGTCCATTGAGACGATGGAAATGTCTTCCGATTCGTTTACCTCGCTTATGGCTGGATAGTACGATTCATCCAGTGGCGCATCACTTAGCCCACAACTCATAGCAAGGTGGGGTGAGTAGTGACTGCGCCGGGTGGGAGCATCGGTTCGCTGTATGTCAGCGTCCACGCCCGCACTGGTGACGTCGAACCCGAAATCCGCCGAGCCCTTAACGAGGCTGGCGAGGGAGCCACCGCCGATCTCGACAAGATCGGTAAAAAGTGGGGCGAGAAGGTCTCCAAGAGCACCGCCACGGAGATCGAGAAGCACGGCGACGATTTCACCCACTCTGTTGAGCGTTCCTTCGCAGGCAAGATCGTCACGATCAAGGGCGTCAAGTACCGGGTAGACCGCAACGACGCACTGCACATCTTCGAAGGCATCGGGAAAGGCCAGTTCGCCGGTCGCCTCGTCAAGGACATGGTGGAGGGCCTGGAAGATGCCTCCCGTCCTGGTGGCCCGTTCGAGAAGGTTGGCGAAGGTATCGCCGACGCGATCGGTGCCGGGTTCAACGTCTCCGGTAAGTCGCCTCTGATCGTCGCGCTGGTCCCGGCCATCGGTGCCCTCGCAGCCGTGATCGGGGCAGCCCTCCAAGGCGTTAACGCTCTTGTTGCGCTGCTGTTCACCCTCCCCACCATCGTCACCGGTCTGGCCCTGGCCATCGGTTCGGTGATGATCGCCACCAACGGGATGGGTAAGGCCATTCAGGATGCGTTCGCGGCCAAGAACGCCAAAGAACTCAACGCGGCGATCAAGGACCTGGCACCGTCAGCGCAGGCGTTCGTCAAGGAACTCCTGCCGCTGAAAGATGTCTGGGACACGATCAAGAAGGCCACCCAGGAAGGCTTTTTCAAAGGCTTCAGCGACACCCTGACCCTGCTGGCCGACACCCTGGGTCCCATCATCAAGAAGGGCCTGCCCGCTATCGCTCAGGCGATGGGAACTTTCTTCCGGGGCATCGGCATTTTCCTGTCGTCCCCGGTGTTCCAGAAGTTCCTCAGCGATGTCATCCCCGCCACGATCAACTGGTTGAACAAGTTCTCCCCGGCTCTGATCAGCTTCCTGTCCGGCCTGATCAAGGCGGCCGACGCGGCGATGCCGTTCCTGACTGCCGTGGGCGACATGCTCAACGGTGCGCTGATGGACTTCTCGTCCTGGCTTCAGGGCATGATCAGCAGCGGTCAGTTCAGTGAGTGGCTCGCCTCGATGCAGCAGACCATGTCTCTGCTGTTCGAGCTTGGCAAGGTGATCCTCCAGTTCTTCGTCAGCTTCTTCGACACACTGGACGAGGCTGGCGGCAAGGATCTCATCGGTCACCTGATCATCAACATCGAGACTCTGATTGCGTTCCTGGAGTCCCCGGTCGGCGAGAACTTCATGGCTGGCCTGATTCAGATGATCGAAATCCTGCTGTACTCGTTCACCGGCCTCGTCGTGATCGTCGGCGCAATCATCGCTGCGGTGGAAGTTTTCATCCGGGTGATCATGTACGGCATCGACTGGATCGTGAACACCGCGTGGCCAGCGATCCAGGGCTTCTTCAGTGACATCGGTTTCTTCTTCGAGAAGCTGTGGTTCGCCGCGCAGGTCTTCTGGGACAAGGTCGTCAAGTTCTTCACGGGCGGCGTGGAGAAGACCAACAGGAAGATCAAGGAAAGCGGAGAGTCGATCGGCTCCTTCTTCCGCGAACTGCCCGGCAAGATCGGCGGCTGGGTGATCAGCGCTGTCACCACGCTGGCCAGCATCGGCTACAAGGCGGGCCGGAACCTGATGTCCAACCTGATTCAGGGTCTCAAGGACATGCTGCCCGACTTGAGTAGCATCGCCTCAACCGTGGCGGGCACCATCTCATCCTGGCTGCCAGGCTCCCCCGCAAAGGTTGGCCCCCTGTCCGGTGAAGGCTGGTCCTACCGTCGTGGTCAACGTATGGCCAACGACCTCGCTGCTGGCATCGCCTCCCAGAACACTGAACTGGCGGCCAGTATCGACTCCTCGATGACCACCGTGGGGATGCAGTTCTCCTCTGGGGCGTTCCAGTTCAACTTCAACGGCCAGCAGCCAACCAAGGAAGAGGCGTACGGCATCGGCCAGTCCGCCGGGAAGGGCTTCGTTGATCAGGTTGGTGCCCGCAATACCCGACTCGCAGTGAGGATCGCGTAATGGGTGACTTCAACCCGCACATGCCACAGATCCTCGGCCAGGAGTGGGTGCCGATCCGGGAAGAGATCACCTCGTTCTCCCCGGTGGTCAACGCGGTCGAGTACGGTACCGGGTTCACCAATCGCTCCACCATCACCGTTGACCTGGCGCGGTTCTACACGAACGACTGGATGAACCAGCCGCTGCCGTTGACCAGCGTCAGCTACCAGACCATCGGCGTGTCCATCTACCCGCAGGGAACTGAGGCACTGTCCGGTCCGGTGGAGCGGATCGTCATCCCCTGCAACAACGGTGGGGTCACCGGAGCGAACACAGCCCTCAGCGATGCCACTATGGCCATTTCGGTGGGGAACCCTGGCCGTCCGGGTGGTGTCACCTGGTCCCTGGGTACCGCCACCGGCACCGCAGCCATGTACTTCAACATGCAGCCGTACCTGGCCGCACTGAAGGGTAAGCGCATCCTGGGTGTCAACATCCTGTACGGGGCGCGCTACAACCCGAGTACCACCCTGAACTTCACACCCACATTCACGTGGTCGCTGGTGCCTGCCCTGAACACAGGACTAATCCAGCGGTACGTCAACTCCGACTGGACCAGGTTCGACTCCAACGCCAACACGTTGGAGCAGTTCGAGGTGTTCCGGGTCAAGTTGGGTGAGATCAACCCGTTCCACAACGGCACCCCTGGTAGCGGCATCCTGTTCCCCTGGCTGGTTCAGGAGTTGAACCGGTTCGACTTCAGCCAAACCAACCCGCTCGGTGTGCAACTGTCCGGGGCGCTACCTGGTGCTGCGGCCAGCTTCGTGCTCACCTACGTAGCCCTGGAGATCATTTACTGCCAGGAACAGAGAGTCGCTGTCGGCATCACACAGACCAACGTCAACGGACTCGGTCCCGTTGTCCTACAGATGCGGACAATCCTCGGTGGCGCTGGGAAGTCCCTGACGGCAGGCAACTACACCCTGGCCGTGTCGGCACCAGACCGTGGTGACGGCGGTGGTGGCTCAACCCTGGTAACCCCGTTCCCGCCGGTTGGCCCCACCATGAACGCGCTGCGGGAACTGTATTCAATCCCTGCGCACCTGGGCTACACGATCAACCATCCGTTCCCGGTGGACGAAACGATCGTGGGCCAGGAGTTCAGCCTCGACACCAACCCAGTTCACACCCAGGTGGCCCTGTTCGGTCTCGACGGGACGGTACTGAACGACGTCATGCCCTACGGACGTCAGGCTGCCGCTGAAGTGTGGGGCAGCATCACCGCGCGGCAGACCATCCAGGACTACACGCCCGACGCCGTTGCCATGGGTTCGGCCAGCTTCCCGTACGTCCGGTTCTACGCACGCCGGTTTGGGGACACTCAGGTTCCGCTGAAGATTTCCTCCTCAGCCCCGTCCATTTCGGGGCTGTCCAACAGTGCCTGGCTGACACCTGACCAGTTCGATGCCCTGGAACCAGAGGGCGGCATCATCGACGGCTGGAAGGAAGTCACCCTCCAGTTTGCTAGCGCCCCGGTGATGGGTACCGGTATCTGGCCGGAATGGTTCTGGAGTGCCTCCGGGGAGGACGCCGGGAACCGGTGGGAAATCCTGGGAGCAATCGCACCAGACGTGTCCGGCGCACCGGGCAACCTGCTGTCCCCTGGCATCAAACTGTGGGGGGCCACCTACGGGTCACCGCCTGCCGTGTCCGGTGGCACTGTCAACTTGACGTGGCTGCCTCACTGGAACCCACCCGCCTCAGCGATAGCAGCGGACCCGGCTGCGGACGCGGTTCTGATGTTCTCGCAGTACCCGCCAGCCATTACTGGTCTGGGCTCGACCATGCTGGCGTTCCCGGTGACCGGTATCGGCTCGGAGTGCGGCGACTACAACTGCTGCATCCCCACGTCGATCCTGTACAACAAGGTGGCGTGGAGTGTCCCGCTGCCCATCATCGGTGACCACTTCGATCGGGTGTCAAGCCCCGGTTGGGGCACCTACCGAGGATCTATCGCCTGGAACGTCACAAACGGAACAGCGGCGGACTGGACAACCAACGGCAGTTTGGGGTTGTATACCCCGTCTTCGTCCTCGTCTCAGTTGCAGATCCTGAGTTCCTCATACGACAACTCGGATATCACCGTTCAGGCCACATTCAATGACCTGAGCGCGTCGTCCACCCATCATGTCGGACTGGTCAGCCGGTACCTGGACACCAGCAACTACTACGTCATGAATCTGCTCATCTCTCGCGACACCAAGTTGGGCACCCTGTCATTTGACGCACGTGTTGGTGGCTCAACCACCACCACGTCCGGTGGCACAGTTCCGTACCTGTGGGACACCACCAACGGGGCGATCACGTTCAAGATGCGGATGCAGACCTATAACCGCAACATCCGGTTCAAGGTGTGGCAGGACTACGACACTGAACCGGAACTGTGGCAGATGCAGGTGGTCGACTCGGGGCTGACCGCTGCTGGCAGCGTCGGCATCCGGACGATCATCACCATGTCGAACTGGAGCTTCGACAACTTCACGGTGACCCCCACTGGGCTGCTGGATTCGGCGTACGAGTTGCAGCGCAGCGACACCGCCGACCCCACGTGGCGGACCATCATGCGCGCCACCAACTTGAACACCAACTCGTTCAACGACTACGAGGCACGTGTCGGCCTGGCGTCGTCGTACCGCATCCGCACGTTGAACGGTTACGAGTTCGAAGGCCAGTGGTCATCCACTGCACTCGGAACCATCCAGAGTCCTGGTGTCAGCGGTAGCTCCTGCCTCAACGGCAACAGCGTGCTGATCTTCACCTCCAACTACGACCAGTCTGGCCAGTCGAACCTGGCGTACGTGGAGGCGTACGAGGGACGGCCGGAGCAGGCGTTCGGGTTCCCGGAGGCCAACACGCTCCAGTTGCAGCGCATGTACCGCAGGAACTTCCAGGTCGCCTTCAAGGGCACCGAACGTGGCGGGGAGGCGTTCACCCGGATGATCCTGGTCCAGGCCGCCGCGATCAGCCCACCACGTCTGGCGAACATGCGGGACCTGCGTGACATGGCGTGGGCCCAGTTGCCGTACGTGGCTGTGCGGGACGACATCGGGGACCGATGGCTGGCTGCGGTCAGCGTGCCCAGCAACAAGATCTGGAAGCGCAAGATCTACCTGGCCAACATCGGTGTCGTGGAGGTCACCGACACTCCGTACCCGGTGGACCCGTGACCAGGCCAGGTATCCGTCCGCTAGTCACTGAGGCCAGCCCGGCACAGTTGGTCCTGGACGACTTCATCGGCATCCGCACGTCCACGTTCCGGTTCCGGCTGTTCAACGGGGTGACCGGGGAGAATCTGGGGGACATCACGCCCTACGTGACCAGCCCTCAGTTGTCCCACGACACCAGCCGGTCGGTGAAGCGAACGCTGAGCCTGGATCTTGGGGTGGAGGATACCGAAGCGATCAACCCGATCACGGACCGGGTTGATGTGTCCATGGTCATCGAAGGACTGGGGGAGTACCCGCTGGGCCGGTACATGTTCACCGACAGCCTCCAGACCGTATCCACCGGAGGCAACCAGGCCAGCGTCCAGTTGGTGGACGAGATGTTCATGGTGGACCAGCCACTGGATGTGCCGTACTCCACGATCCCCCACAACAGCAGTTCCTTGCCCGAAGATGCTGTCGGACTGGCTGTCGGCGAGGGGGAAATCCTGAAGTTGATCGAACCCTTCGGGTTCAAGACCCGCATGGAAACCACAAAAGGGGTTGCCTCAGCGCAGGCAACCATCGGTTCCGGTCGGATGCAGGTCATCGAATCCATCGCGCAGCAGTGTGCGTTCTTCAGCCCCTGGATGGACAACGAGAACTTCTTTCACCTGATTGCCACGTTCGACCCGGAGACGGTGGTGCCGCAGTTCGACTACGACACCCAGCACGCCATCTATATCGACTCGATCTCCCGGTCCACGGACATCATCACCGCACCCAACCGTTTCATCGTGGTGGACAACGGTTCCAACCCCACTGGTCAGGCAATCGTGGGCTCGTATGACATCCCGCCATCCGCGCCGTACTCGATCACGCAACGCGGGTTCGTGATCCCGAAGGTGTTCACCATGCAGGTGGCCACCGAGGTACAGGCGAACCGGGTAGCTGCCGCGCTCGGGGTTCAGCATTCGATCACCGAGACGATCACGTTCACCACGCCACCGGACCCTCGCCACGACTCCTACGACGTATGCCTGCTGCTGGGCCAGTTGTGGCTGGAGCGGGCCTGGTCCCTGCCGCTGGTTGAGGGTGGCCAGATGACTCACACCGCGACGAGGTTCTACCGATGAACGTAAACACACTGGTCCAGTCGGTGCAGGAGAACGCCTTCGACCTGGGGCTGACCTGGAACCTGCAACCTGGCACCGTGGTTGAGTCGGGTCACGGCCTGATCAACGTTCAGATGGACTCTGATCAGAGCAACACCATCATCCAGGCCATTTCGTTGCTGGGCTTCATGCCCGCCGACGCACGGGTGATGCTGCTGTCGGTGCCGCCGTCAACGATCTTCGTACTGGGGCTGATCAACAACAACTACCCGACACCTGGTACGGCGATCGTGCGGGTCCGTCAAGAGACGCCACAGTCCATCGTTGACGCTGGGGCTGGAACTTTCCTCACCTGGGACGCCGAAGACTACGACCCGTTCAGCCTGTGGAGCAGTGGCACCGACGTGGCCATCCCGTTCGACGGCTACTACCAGGTCAACACGCGTGGCGTGTTCGCAGCCAACGCCACCAGCCGTCGCGCCGCGTTCGCCAACAAGAACAACACCACCAGCGGTACGGGCACGATCTGCGGTGCCTCAATCCAGGCCCCCGCCACTGGTACCTGTCAACTAGGTGGCTCTGCTATCGCCCTGCTGCTTACCTCGGATGTGGTCGGAACTCGGGTGATTCAGAACAGTGGGGCACCGCTAAACACTTCCTCCTCAGATGGAGGTTCCGAGCTAGACCTGACGTGGCTAGGACCAGCCATCACTTAACCTACCTTCTATGAAGGTCTACGTAATTCCTGCCGACGCGTACGGATGCGGACATTACCGAATGGTCTGGCCTGCCGAAGTTCTCCGTCAGGCTGGCCACGAAGTGGTGATCATTCCGCCGTCGAAGATGGGTACCGGCTTCCAGGCTCGGGTGCAGCGTGACGACAACGGCCGGGAAGTCCTGGTGGGAGTCGAGGTTCCCGACGATGCTGCCGCGATCGTCATCCAGCGACCCGCACATCCGCTCCAGCCGCAGTTGATCAACATCCTGCGTTCCAATGGGATCGCCGTGATCGTGGACATGGACGACGACATGTCAACCATTCACCCCGAAAACGGTGCCTACCACATGTACCGGCACAACTCGGGTTCACCGTTCTCCTGGAAGTACGCTGCCCTGTCGTGCAAGATCGCCAGCATGGTGACTGTGTCCACGGCCCAGTTGCTGAAGGTGTACGCGGGACATGGCCGGGGACGAGTGATCGACAACTACATTCCCGAGTGGCTACTGGACAGCCCGCACTTCCCCACCGGAACGTTCGGCTGGGCCGGAACCACCAAGTCCCACCCGAACGACCCGCAGGTCACTGCTGGTGTAGCTGACCAGCTTGTCAGCGAAGGCCACCCGTTCACGGTGGTGGGCGGGGACAACAAGGTCCAGTCCGCGTTCCGGATGAAGACCCCGGTGCAGATGTCCGGCAGCGTTCACATCCGGGAATGGGTTCCCATGATCGGGATGACCATGGATGTGGGCTGGGCACCGCTGGCTGCCAGCACATTCAACTCCGGTAAGTCCCGCCTCAAGGCACTGGAATATATGGCTGCTGGGGTAGCATGGATTGGTTCGCCCCGAGCGGAGTACCGGCGACTGCATAGAGAGTCGGGCTGCGGCTTCCTTGCGGACAAACCGAAGGATTGGTACCGCTTCACCAAGCAACTCCTCACCAGCGACCAGCTTCTTCAGGAGCAGACCGAAGCCGGGAAGGCGTACCTGAAGACCCAGACCTACGAGGAGAACGCTTGGCGCTGGATGGAAGCATGGGAAGAGGCCGTGAAGTTCGAGCGGAAGCGAGTGGGACTTGAATAAGTTTGCACTGATTCTGGGATACAACCGCCCAAAAGAAATCCAAGACGTTATCGATGACATGACCGACCAGGTGGACTACATCCTGGTCATCGACAACGCCTCCGAACCGCCGTTGCATGTGGCCCTGGACAAGCCGGACCAGGTGGCGTTGACGTTCCTGCGAGACATGACCCAACCAGCGAACCTGCCCCGGCTGTGGAACATCGGGTTTGACCAGATCGACATGATCGCTGAAGGGCCGTACAAGGTTGCTGTTCTTACTGATGACGTACGCATTCCTGAGGGCTGGTTTGAGGCGGTGGCGACAGCTATCGACGAGACGGGCGCAGCGGCTGGCTGCTCATCCCCGTGGAACGGTCACCTCACCCAGCAGATCCTGAAGAAGCATCCCGACGCGGACATCATGAACCGCATGTACGGTCCCGCGTTCATGGTTGACAGCCGAGCCCACCTCCGGGCCGACGAAACCCTCAAGTGGTGGTGGAATGACACCGACCTGGACTGGCAGGCCCGTCTCATGGGCGGCATGGTGGTCATCCCCACGCATCCGGTGGTCAACCTGTACCCGAACGCCTCGACTGTGGGGGTCAATGCTGAGCAGGCTGGACGTGACCGGGAAGCCTTCGGTCGCAAGTGGGGGTGGCACCCGTGGTAGTCGATGATCATTTCCAGTTCAGTGTCACCGTTCGCTACGGGAACCGATCCCTGGAGTGGCGAGCCCCGGTCGGAATTGACAACAACGAGATTCCGCACCTGACCAACACCCACTCTGACTGGGAACTTGCTCTGATCCAACTTCTCCTCGACCAGTTCGAGGAATGGTTCAGAAAGCACACGACATGAAAAGGATCTTCGCGTGGCAGACGGATACGAGTACGTGTCACCTGTACCGGACCCAGTTCCCGTTCGAGGAGTTGGCGAAGACTGGGGAGTGGGAAGTGTCCTGGGGTGCCCCACCTCAAGACATCAAAAGCTACGACGTGGTGGTAGGCCAGCGAATCACCGGCTACAACACCTTGTGGCGGGACCTGGCCCACGACTTCAAAGGTCTCCTGGTGCTGGACCTGGACGACGACCTGGTGGACGTGGACCCGCATAACACGGTCCCGTACAGCATCTACCAGCCGCAGCGCCTTGACACGATCGCCAACATTCAGATGGCTGACGTGGTCACGGTGTCCACCCCGAAGCTCGCTAAGAAGGTGAAGCGGTTCCGGGGCGACGATGCTGCGGTGGTGCTACCCAACTGTGCCCACCCGGACTGGATCAAGCCGAACCCGCCGTACGGGCTGACCATCGGCTACATGGGGTCACCGTTCCACGCGCAGGACTGGACCCCGCCGGTCAAGGAGGCACTGGACGCGTTCGCTACCACCTACCCGCATGCCCGCTTCCACATGATGGGTGGCCACTACTACAGCCGGGTAGGCGTGATGCTCCACGGCATGATGCCGATGGAGTACGTGCTGCACAACATGGAGTTCTGGGTGGGCCTGGCACCCCTGGTACGTAACGAGTTCAACGAATCCAAATCGTGGTGCAAGGCCATGGAGTACGCCTGCCGTGGTATCCCGATCATCGCCTCCGATGTGGGACAGTATCGCGAGTGGATCGAGTCGGGCGGGGGCGGTTTCCTGGTGGAGAACGAGTCCGTGGACAGTTGGCTCGACGCCCTGGACCAGATGGCCGACCTGGAGACCCGTGCCCTGATGGCCCAGAAAGCTATCTGGCGAGCCAAGGACCAGACCATCGACAAGCACGCCCACCTGTGGGCGAAGGTTTACAACGGAGCGTGGTAGGTGTACCGGACTAAATGTGGCCTGTGCCAGACAGGCGATCTGAACATGTTCCTCGATCTGGGCACCACGCCCCTGGCTGATCGGTTCGTGGAGAACCGGGGTGACGAGGAGGAGCGCTTCCCGCTGCGGGTGGCTATGTGCGAGCGCTGCAAGCTGGTCCAGTTGCAGGACATCGTGCCGGATGAGGTGCTGTACGGCAGTGACTACGCCTACTACACGGGTGCCTCAAAAACCCATGACGTGTACTGGACTGGCTACGCCAGGGACATCGAGGAGCGGTTCGAGCCCCAGTCGGTGCTGGAGATCGCCTGCAACGACGGCAGCCTCCTCACGAAGTTCAGCGACGTGCCCTACCGGCTGGGTATCGACCCGGCCTCCGGCCCGCTGGAGCACATGGATTCGAAGATCGCCCGCATCAACGACGCGTTCACCGCTGCACTGGCAGGCAACGTGGGGCAAACCTTCGACGTGGTGATCGCCAACAACGTTCTGGCGCACGTGTCCAACATGGAAGATTTCGTGCGTGGCCTCGACAAGGTCACCCACCGGGATTCGGTGGTGGTGATCGAAGTCCAGTACCTGGCGGACCTGCTGGTAGGGAACCAGTTCGATCACTTCTACCACGAGCACCGGTCCTTCTTCTCGTTGCGCACCTTGACGCGGCTGTTCATCGCACTCGGGTTCACCATCTTTGACGTGGAGCGCCAGGCAGCCCAAGGTGGCAGCCTGCGGGTGTTCCTGTCGAAGGGTTCCTTCAAGTACCCGGTCAGCGCTGAAGTGGAGATCATGAAGGCTGGGGAGGCGTGGCTGGACGAGTGGTTCACGATGGAGTCCCTCGTCGGTCGCGTGGACCACATCCGCGACTCTCTCGTTGAGGGCCTGTACGGGTGGCGCAAGTTCTACAGCCAGGGCGTCCTGGCCGGGTACGGTGCCACCGCCAAGTCCTGCACGCTGCTGAACTACTGCGGCATCGACCACGAGTTCCTGGACTGGGTACAGGACACCACCCCGTGGAAGCAGAACAAGTTCACTCCCGGCACCCAGATCCCGGTACTGGCACCGAAGGACGAACCGGTCCGTCCGGACCTGTACCTGCTGCTGGCCTGGAACTACCTGCCCGCCATTCTGCGCAAGGAGACGATCTACATGATTGAGGGTGGCAAGTTCCTGGTGCCCCTGCCGAAGCCGGTGGTCCTGTGACGAAGGTGCTAGTAACAGGAGCGTCTGGACAGGACGCCTACTACCTGATGCCCAAGCTGGCTGCACTGGGCTACGAGGTGTACGGCGTGGTGCGCGGCGGCGATCCTGGGCGGCTCATGTACCTGAAGGACATCCCGTTCCTGCGTCTGGTGCAGGGGGACCTGCTCGACTACCCGTCTCTGCTGGCGCTGGCGACGGAGATCTACCCCGACATCGTGATCAACACGGCTGGCCTGACGTCCCCGGCCGACTGCTGGGGCACCCCGGAACTGGCCCAGATGACCAACGGCACTGGGGCTGCCCGGCTGCTGGACATCATCTCCAACCCGGAGGTGCGCTACATCCAGTTCGGGTCGATCGCCGAGTTCGGTCCGTACGGTGCCTCGAAGCTGTACGCCGAGAGGATGATGGACGACTACCGGATACGTGGGTTCCGCACCACCACGATCAAGTTTGTGGGGCACCACAGCCCCCGTCGTCGTCCCCAGTTCTTCTCCCGCCGGGTGTCCATGAACGTGGCGAAGATCAAGAAGGGTCTCGCGGATGACCTGACCCTCGGGCCGCTGGACCGCCTACAGGACTGGGGCTGGGCCCCCGAGTTCATGGATGGGGTCATCGAAATCCTCGACAAGGACCCCGGCACCTACTGGATGGCTACCGGGAAGCCCGCGAGCCTGGAACAGTTCGTGGAGTTCGCGTTCAGGTCCGTGGACCTGGAGTACCAGGACTACGTCAAGTCCAGCGACGACAACGCGGTGCAGCCGTTCGATGTGCCGATCCTGTCGTCCCAGGCGGATGATCGTCTCCAGTGGCGTGCCACCACGGAGGCGTGGGATGTGGCACGGATGATGGTTGAGGCTGACCTTGCACTCCTTAGCTAGCATCGTCGTCCCCACGTTCCCCGGACGGGAGGAACTGCTCCTGGAGCGGTGCCTCCCGTCCGTGATCGCTCAAACCTGGCACCCGTTGCAGGTTGTCGTGGTCAGCGACCGGAACCCGATACTCCGTGACGTCATCAAGAACGACTATCCACACGGGTTCGGCACTATCGAGATGACCTTCGTGGAGATCAACGAATCATGGCGAAACCCGGTCACCGAGGCCAGCATTGGAGCGGTGCCGTGGTACGTAGGTAGCTTGCTCGCTCTCGGCGAGTTCGTTGGCTTTTGCGGGGATGATGACGAGCTTCTCCCCGATCACGTGGATCGTCACATCCATGCCCTTCGGGAGAATGAAGCGCTTTTTTCCGTCTCCCAGATCGAGTTCAGGGCCGGGAACGTCCCACAGTTCAACGTAGGTGATCGATTCGAACATGGCCGCCTCGATGCGACCGGAATCATGTGCCATAAGGATGCCCTTTCGGTGGCTAACTGGTCCGCTAACGGTGAGAACGCGGCCGACTGGAGACTTGTACGCGACTGGGTCAACGCTGGCCTCGTTGGTACAATCCTACCGGCTCCGCATACCGGAGTCCACCATGACGGCTGGCTCGTCGGGAAGACAGGGAGACCTGACAGGTGAGTGAACCGAAGCTCAGTGATCTGGACCGCTGCGAACACGGACGGCACTCGGTAGACAACTGCTTCGACTGCCCCGGTGGCCAGTCTCTCGGCAACATGTTCCTGGAAGACAACCAGCGGATCGGCACCACGCTCTACGGGGAGCCCATCACCGTTGGCTTCGTGCGTGGACCGCGTGACCGATGAAAGCTTTCGTGATCTTCAGGGACCGGCTCAGCTACGCGCTGGAGTGCATCGAGGCCCTGTACCGAGCCAACCTGGAAGTCCACATCATTGACCAGGGGTCCACGTATCCGAAAGCTGCTCTCTGGTTGAGGCAGCAACCAGCCACAGTCCACTACCTGCCGAACCAGCACCCGCAACGGTTGTGGAACACCGGCATCATCGACCAGGTGGTGGGCCGGGACAAGCCGTACATCGTCACCGACTGCGATGTGGTGTCTGTGGCCCCCGCCGACTGGGTTGCTGAGCTTGAGGTTCTCCTGTACCGAAACCCGGACCGCAATAAGGTGGGCCTGGGCCTGGAGACCGAGGACATTCCCGACCACTACCTGCACCGTCGCAAGGTGATCGAGTGGGAGGCGCAGCACTGGGCCAACCCCATCGATCAAGAGACCTTTGCAAGAGAGCACCTGTACGGGGCCGCAGTCGACACGACGTTAGCGATGTACCAGCCGCTGAAGATGTACCCGTCGTTTTCTCTGGGCCCTGCTATCCGTACTGGTTTCCCCTATGTGGCCAAGCACCTGTCCTGGTATGAGGATTCGGCTAACCCGTCAGAGGAACAGATCTACTACGAGGCCCACATGAACCGGGACTTCTCTCACTGGATCGCACCAGAAAGGTACGCATGAAGTACGTGTATGTCTCGATCGGTAACAGTGATGACAAGCTCACCCAGGCCGAATGGTCCGAGTTCTGCGGCGACGTGTACACGGAGGTGATCGCGTTCCGTGGCAGCATCCACGGCCGCTGGTTCTCCGCATCGTCGGACATGTACCAGAACGCCTGCATCTGTTTCGAGATCAGCGACCGTCACGCGAAGACCCTGAAGACTGCACTGAAGGTCCTGGCCCGCCAATACGGGCAGCAGTGGATTGCGTGGGCTGAGGCGGAACTCACCAAGCTGGGACCGGCAGCAGCATGAGCGCTGACATTCCTGAACTGATCCGGCTGGCCCGCAAGGGCAGGGAAGCTGAAGAGACCAACAAGGTGGTGGGTGGCTGTATCGCCCGAATGATCCTGACTGTGATCTGGGCGTTCATTGACGGCCTGCTGCTCATGCTTGCGGTGATGTACATCCGCAGACACTGGATCGTGGAACTACCACCCCTCCAATACCTCGACGCCGTAGTGATCGTCGCGCTTCTCCGGGGCGTGTTCGACCGGATTCCCATAGTGAGGAACAAGAAGTGACCTACCCGCAAATCACCGTGGTGATGCCGTCCATTCCGGCACGCGCCGTGCGCCGCAACGCTGCCCTGGCCTCCATTGGTGCCCAGACACTCTCTCCGGCCGCTGTGTCGCTCGCTATCGACGTGAACGGGGACGGGGCACCCCCAACTAGGCAGCGGGCCCTGGACGCGGCTGCGACCGAATGGGTGGCGTTCCTGGACGACGACGATGCGTTCATGCCCCAGCACCTGGACCACCTGTACCGGCACGCCATGGAGACAGGTGCCGACTTCGTCTACTCGTACTTCCAGGTGCTCGGGGGCACGGACCCCTTCCTCGCACCGGGCGAGCGGGAGTCGAAGCATTTCCTGAACGAGTTCGACCCGGAGAACCCGGTGGAGACGACGGTCACCACCCTGATCCGCACGGAGCTTGCCAAGGAGGTCGGCTTCCACAAGCTGGACCGGGGCGAGGACACGAACACGGGTGAGGACTATGGCATGGTTCTGGGGTGCGTCAAGCTGGGAGCGAACATTCGACATCTGGTGGAACGCACGTGGTACTGGACCCATCATGGAGGTAACACCTCTGGTCTACCAACCAAGGGGGACGCTAAGAAGTGGAACCCGGATGCCTTTGCATAGACTGTGGTGGTTCTCGCTGATAATCGGGGCCATTATTCTGGTCGCTGGCATCTCCACAGGTGTACTGATTGTCCTCTCTGGGAACAATTCCGACACCCAAAATGGAACGAATACAGTCTGTACGACCCCTAGGTAACGTTTTCCCTTACGATCAACATGAGAACCTCCCAATGATATGGAGTTCCCATGTTGATCGGAGCAAAATTAGACATCACGCTCAACTCGGGCACAGGCCGTGAGTCGTGGGAAACCTGACATGGCTTCAAACACTTGGGCTGACAGCCGGAACAGGATTGATTGGCCTCGTCGGATGGATCTTCCGCCGCGTTCTTTCGGGGAACCTGGTCCCGAAAGCAACTCTGGACCGAGAGAAGGAAATCTCGGCCCGGTGGCGGGAGATCGCCGAGACCTACGCGGCCAACGACCGGCAGCGCAACGCGATCGTAGCCAGGAACAACGAAATCCTCGAAAGGGTCCTGGCCATCATCGAGCGAGCACCGTGGGTACGGCTCGATTCTGGGGATGGCTATCGTGGGTCACACGCATACGACGTGAACAGGACCAGGCAGATCGAGAATCCTCCGCAGCCCTGGCAGTGGCGCGACAGGCAACCCGAGTGACGGAGCAGCAGAACCAGCGGTCGAACACTTTCGTGGAACGGATGGCAGCGCTGCTGGAGAGTGAACGATGACTCTCGTCGGGGAGATCCTGTTCTTCATCTTGGTGGTGGTCAACGTGGCCACCATCATCAAACTGGGTTGGCCGTGGACCTACAGGCAGCGCGAGGTGTCCTGGTATCTGTGGCTGACCGCATGGTCTGCGGCCCTGTTCGATGGCACGTTCCTGTTCGCGATAGTAGCTAAGGCGTCAGGTCCCGTGGTTCAGGCCCTGTTTCTGCTGGCCTTGGGCCTTAGAGTGGTTGTGTCCGCATGGCTGCTGTGGATGATCGCGAAGAAGGAACTGTGATGATGGGACTAGGTGACGTGAAGATCCGTGACGTACAGACGATCAGGTTCATCCAGGCAACCACCGCAGCGCTTCAGGGCGTCATGGGCATGGCGGTGTTCGGGGACCTGATGCCAGTAAAGGTGGCCGGGGGCATCGCCCTGGTGACTGCGTTCCTCCAGTTCTGGCTTGCCGCCTGGAACTCGGGGTTGCACAACGAGCCGACGAAGCAGTACGAGCCACCGAAGGGACTGTGATGAAACTGTCGGAAACGTGGCAGAAGGCCACTGCGTGCAGTGACAACGCCTGCCTTGAGGCACGGCAGGACGACGCTGGGGTGTCGGTGCGGAACAACACGAAGCCGGGAGACGTAATCGTCATGCCACCCAGCCACTGGATGACGTTCATCACCGTGGCAAGTACCGGCGAGTTCGATCTTGACGACGCATCGTAGGTACTACTTCGTACACGATGGTCCTTGGGAAATTCCGGAAGGTTACGACAAGATCGCTGCCGAGTTGCACGACCAATGCACCCGCAACTGGTGGTACAACAACCCGGAAGTCCTAGGGGAAGCTCTCGGTGTACTGGAGTTCCGCTTCACCGCATCCGGTGAGGATCAGTGGCGCGCACACAAACGTGCCATGGCGCTTGCCATCACCTGTTATCACATCTGTGGCCTGGGGGCTGATCGGGTACCGCACCCAATGTGGGAGCCCCTGCCGCCTCACAGCAACAGGGGCTACTCACGTGTTCTGTAACGCCTCTCCCACGTTCGGCGGAACGCCACTCTCAGCCCGAAGCTGATTCACCCGCGATGCAGGTTAGCTGCCTGACGATTTAAGTCCCGTGGTATCTGTAACGAGGCGAGGTCCATGCTTACACTTCCGGCGGATCTGTAAGTGGGCTAGGTGGGGATCGAACCCACGTCCGCGCGTTCCCGGAGTCTCACCCCCAGGGCTGCTCCAGCAGCACTAGCCCGTACCTGGTCACGAAGGTTATTCGCCTACGACGTTCCCGCGCGTCCACGGGACCGGCTGAACAGGGCCGCTAAACCCTGCGGAGTCCCAGCCCCAAGCTGGTGCCTGTTCCCGTCGTGACCAGTCTTACGCCACGGATCACCTTCAGCCCTAGGAACTATGTGAAGATGCATTTGTGGCAGAGCCCAGAGCAGGATTTGCACCTGCTTAACTTCCCCTTGAGCTAGCCTTCGGGGTCGCCATTGCCTCTTGGCCGGGCGGGTGTAGGACTCACGCAAGTTTAAAGAGTTCTGTCTGTCCTACCGAGCTTCACTCTTGTGCCAGCCTAGGCTCCCGACCAAGCCAGACCCGGGGAGCGCTGAGCATGTCTGGCCTCGCAGTCCCATCACAATCTCACTGGCATGGGACCCTTACGCGTGTCACGACGGGACTTGAACCCGCGACCTCCCCTTCCAGGGCGCTCTTTCCACCTGAGCTACGTGACTCCCCAGCGGTACCTCTGGGGTAGGGACTGGGCCTTGGGGCAGCTACCCCCCGCAACCGATTCCTTCGTGGCGGAGCCTGGATTTGAACCAGGGATCTCGGGCTTATGAGGCCCACGGGGACGACCGAACTCCCCCACTCCGCGTCGCTATTCAGTTGAGGGAACCCCAGCAACTACAGCCCACCGCGTGTAGCTGCTGGGGCATACCCCTGTCCCCGTGGGTATCGCGTGCCTTGTCAAGCTCGCAAACCCACAGTACCACAGTTACTTCTTGTTCGCCTTGGCGTCGGTGTACGCCTTGTCTGCCCGCTTGACGCGCTCCGCGTCCTCCTGGGTGGCCTTACCAGCGGCCTGGTTCTCTCGCAAGGCTTGCCGTGACTTCTCTAGCTCCACGGCGGCGTCGTACTGACTGGTCATCCGCTCTCCTTGATGATGTCGCTTTTCGGGGCGACCCCTCTGATCACTGGTGTGGGCAGGTGCCCCACGTGCCAATACTCACGCTCCCGTGGGCACCGGTACGCCACCATGTGATCTTCGTTGAGTCGCTTCACTACCGTCTTGGCCGCTGAACGGCTCAGATACTTTCGCTTACCACAGGCATCACAGACACCGATGTGGTGATCGTTATTGGCCAACTCCCACTAGCTCCTTGTCGTCGATCCGAATCACCTCAAACTGGCTGGTGTCGGCGACAAGTGCCCGAAGCTGACGTGGCGTGTAGCCCTGACCAGGGCTAACTGGCATTGCGTCCACCACCATGGTGTCATCGAACCGGTGACGACCAGGGGTGGCCAGTTCCTCAGGACTCCAGGTCGGCCACTGTGCGGTCTGTGGCACCTGAGTAAACCGCTGCTGCGGCCACTCCTGAGAGTTGTAGGCCCGGTTGACGCGCTCACGCCACTGGTGGTTCAGCACGCGCTGCTCACGTGGGGCTGCTGCGTGGTACGTCTCGTTGGTTAGAGACCACTCGTCGGAGTTCTCTTCGTCCCAGCCGTGGCGGATGCGCTCCGCCTCGTACTCGGCCTCTTCATCCCACCGACGCCGACGACGCCGCGCGATGCTGACACGGACCTCGCCTCCGATCATCGTGAACACGGTGCCCAGTCCGTAGACGAGGAGCAACGTGACACCGAGAAGACCTTTGCTCTGTTGCAGGTTACCCAGCAGGCTGCTGATCCAGTCGAGCACTGTCATCCTTCCGGTTGGACCAGGGGCGGGAGAGGTTCCCCGTAGCCCGCCTGCCGGAGCAGGATGATCATGTCCTCTAGTCGCATGATCACTGGCCAGTCCCCTATGCGAGCGGGACCGTACCCGTCTGGTCGTTGTACCACACATGGTACCCCAAGACCGGGGGCATCGGAAGCCTGCTTGAGCCAGGTTGTCACCGAAAAATCCCGCCGTGCCTTAACTTCTACCTTTAGTCCAGGTGTGTTAAGAATGTCCGACCCGTTGCGGCCCGCGCCCACGTCGGTGGCGTACGGCCACCCGTGTTCCCGCATGTACTCAGCTACGACCTTCTGCGTCTCCGCTGCTCTGGACTTCCGGGCTCGGCTTGGCATCTTTCACTCCCAACAGGAACGCGGCGGAGACGATGAACGCGTGGAAGGTTGCCCAATCCAGGGCATTCTTGTTTTCGCTAATGAGCCATACGAGGCACAGCGTGGTGCCCGCGATAGATCCGTAAATCATCGTGCCGTAGCGGAGTCCCCGCCAGTACCAGTTCATGTTTTTCCGCCTCAGGAAGAGTGGCTACCCAAAGATTGAAGAGGAGCAATAGCCATTGGCTGACTCCGAGCACCAAACCCCAAAGGCCGTGGGAGATTCCCAGCATTACTGCCAGGACTCCCACGGCCGTCAGGTCCGGATAGAACAGTCTCACTCGGTCTTCTCTTCGCTGGGATGGATCTGAACCAGACCAGCCTCACGGAGTTCGAGGATGACCTCCTCCAGGGACTTCGCCTCCGCCTCCTCGGCGGCCCGCTCGGCCTCTTCCTCCTCCCGGATGGCAACCTCTGCCACCAGGATGGGGAGCGCGAAGCCGCAGGGGAAGATCAGCAGCCCCAGGATCAGGGCCCAGCCGCCGTAACCGAAGCCAAGGGTGAAACTGAGGGCTGAGGCGATCAGGGTGACCCCCACCGCCCACCGGTACTTCCAGATCAGTTGCAGGTGCTTCATCTCTTTCCTCTCGTTCCCGCTACGCGGGCCCGGAACTGGGCCACCTTCTGGTGGTCCATCGGTTCCCGCCACACCCCGTCACGTTCGACGTAGCCGAACGAGCCTGGATCTAGGCAGGTCGCCATCGGCCCCGTCTCCTTGTGGCGGAGCTTGTGGCGATGCTTGTCGAAGCCTGTCACCCCACCGAACGTGCGGTGGCAGACGGTGCAGTGCGCCTGCCCCGGTGTCACCCTCGGGCACGTGTTGTCGCATCTCATTCGCACACCACTCCGTCACCGTCGTTGTCCCGGTACCAGGAGAACTCCGGGTCCCCCTTGTGGTATGGGCCATATCCAGCAGCCTTGGCCTTAGCGCAAGTGCTGAACTTCGGATCAGTCTTAGGTGTCGACTTGCTCGGCTTCGGTTTCGGGGAAGCCGACTTGGAAACTGCAGGCGTCGGTGACGACGGTGTAGACGGTGTAGCCGAACTGCAACCAGTTACCGCCAGCACCATCGCGAGCGCCCAGACCTCCAGGCAGCCCACGACCGTGGCCAACCCGAAGGCACTCTTTCTCAATCTGGATGTCATCAGTCGTCACCTCCGAACAGCTTGTTCGCCAGGAACAGGCCCAGGGCCAACCCGAGGATCACCATGATGACGGTCATCCGAAGATCGCCAGTCCCATAGCCAGGACCCAGGTCCACAGGCAGAAGAACGTGATGTCCAGCCCTAGCTGCTTCACCCGACTACCGCCCGGAACTGGCGGGACCGGTACTGCTCTGCGATGTCCGGGTGCTGAGCAGCGAAGGACTTCAGGTCGAACTCGGTGCGGGCCACCTCGTGCTCGAAGTGCTGCACCATCTCCGGGTAGTCCCGCTTCAACCCGGTCACAGACCAGGTGTCGATGGGGCGGTAGGTGACAACCTTCCGGTCGCCCACCTTCCCGGCGTGCGCGTCCCCGATGAGCTTCTCGATCTGCTCACGCAGGAACTTGACGTGCCGGTTCCAGCCTTCGGCGTTCTCCACCGCCTGCTGGTACTGCGTCCACAGGTCCGGCGGGATCTGCACTGCCGGTTCGGATGCGTACGGGTCAACACTCACTTGTTTCCTCCTAGGGATGCCACGAACAGACCGATGACGATGGCCAGACAAACGGCCAGCACGATGTACGGGGTGCAGCCGGTACAGCCTCTGCTGGTGTCTACCTGCTTGGTCACTTACCCACCCCCGATGCGAACAGGATGTATCCGAGCATCACGATCACTACTATCGCGATGAAGCCGAGGAGCCAACCTCCTCCTCCGCCTCCTTCTGGATTTCCTTTTGCTCCCACTTCTCCTCCTTGATTACCTTCCGACACGTCTGGCAAGGGATCTCATGGCTGTAATTGCGGACGAGGTTGTAGCACTCCATACGCCCGGTGCCGGGCTCAGGGTTGCAGATGGGGATTGTGTTCCAGGAGGTTCCAGCAACTGCTGGATCAGAGCAATCCCGTCCGCAATGTCCGCAGATTCGGCTAGTGCTTCCTTCCACTTCGTTACTCCCATCTGTTCTTGTTCGTACGGTTCGATGCAGTAGGAACAAATGTGATCATCTGTCCCGTCCTCGTTGTAGTAGGTGGTTAGTTTCAGGGGCTCCGTAACGGAGCGGACCTTTTCCACCCCACCTACGACCTTGATGAACTTCTTATAGTGGGTCTCGAAGCATCGGTCGCAGCGGTCACCACTCTTTGGTTCTGACGTGCTCAATGTACTCCTCCAGGAACTCCATCATGACGTGGTACATGTCTGCCGGGGAACCTGGGTTACCTGCGTGAAGCTTCCGGCGAAGCAACTCGTGCGGCTGCCACCGGTCCCACTCCCGCCACAAGGTACGCAGCGTCTCGACCTGGGTCTCCCGCTCCTTTGCGGGAGTGTTCAGCAGATCCTTCCGGTTGAGCACCTCGATCGGGTCGACACCGTGGTACTTGGCGCGGTTGATGATGTCCCGCACCACGGCAGCGAAGTCAAGAGGCACCCCCGGTCTCATCGAGCGACCCACGGGCTCTCCTTCCCTCCTTGGCTAGTCGCATGATCGCGACCGTGCGGCTGCCGATGGTCTCGGCCAGTCGCTGGGCGTCCCAGTCGTCCTGGTCGAGCACCTCCGCCACTTGTGCGCGTCGGTACTCGGCCAGGGTGGGTAGCAGGGTCTGGACCGCGTACACGATCCAGTCCCCTGACGCCTTGACCCGTTCGGGGCCGTCCATGTGGTCGAGAGCGTTCCAAAGGACCTTGACCCACGTGGGGTCTAGCCGTTCTCGATCCGCCATGCCCCGAACCCCTTCCGCATCCAGTCCTTCAGTTCCTTATGGCTTATCAGGTACAGGGTTTCCCCCTGAAGGACTGCGTACCAGTTCGTCGCTACCCACCAGACTCTTACGGTGCTGGCAGTCACACCAGGTTCCTTCTCCGCTGACTCCGTTGGCACACCCGTGGTGCGCACCGGATCGGCATTCCCCGCATACGAAGCCCATGCCTCGAATTCCTTTCGCCGCGCAAGATGCTTGCGCTCCCATTCATCGAAGATCATCAAAACCTCACAATCGTTGATAGGTTCCTTTCCCTTGCCTTCCTAATCATGTTCTCGGTCCCTCGGGACTTGCCGTCCCAGAATGCCAGCACCAGGTCCGCTCCGCTATCCGCCATCATGGTGTTGCGAAAAGGGCCCGCCATCTTGCCGTAACGGTTCCAGTCGGCCTGGAAGATCTCCTCCTGGACACCGGGTCGTTCTTTCGTCCAGTCGTGTGCTGCTCGGTCCGCTCCTGTTGGGCATCCCCCGTGGATGACCACCAGTTCTGTTTGCATAGACCAACAAGTGCCCCAGACTCCATCCAGGGCTGCGTGAACTACTTCGGGTCGCCCCCAGTCCCGGCAGCCGGTGACTATGACTCTCAACTCGCCTCCCAGGTAAGGGAGAGAGGCCCAGACAGCCCTCCAGAAGTCTGGGCCTCTCCCTGTGCGCACCCGAGACCGGTAGGGCGCGCGTCAGTAACGCTTACTTGCCAACGATCAAGGAGTTGTTCCCGGTGCTACACATCAGGCCCCCGTACTGGAGGTTCTGAAGCTGCCCCTTCGCAGCCAGATCCTTGATCATGTTCAGGCAGTTCTGGTACTTCACACCCGGATCGTTGGAGGACGAAACAGCCAGCTTCTCGTTCGCCAACTTCTGCTGCTCAGCGGTGAGTTTCTGCTGCGTCGCGATCTGAGTGTCGGCAAGCGCCTGAGCGAACCCGTTCAACTTGCCTTGGGTGACCGCATCGTAGTGAACGAGCGGGATGGTGAGCACGTCCACCTGAATGCCAGCTTCGACATTCTGCTTCAAGATGCCCAGTGCCTTGTTAGCAAGGTCCAGGGTGGTGGTTGTGGACTTCTCACCAGTGGCCAGAACCGCGAGCGGGTTGTAGTTCTCGAAGACCTCGTTGAGAGCTACCCGCATCTGCCGGTCCACCACGTTGTGGCCCACGTTCTTGACCACGTCGTCGTTGTTGCCCCGGTACTTCTGCCAGAGTTCACTAGCGTTGGCGTGCCGGTCCACGTTCCACTGGACGGTGACGTCCACGCAGGCGGTGGTCTGATTGGCAAGACGTACCGTTACTGCCGTGCAGGCACCCGTGTTCCACAGACCAATGTCCGTGTTCAGGTTGATGTTCTGCACAGTCGCATCGACCGTTTCGATCGATGACCACGGGGCTACCCAGTGGAAGCCGTTCTCAAGGCTGGCGGTGGGCTTGCCAAACTCCACCTGCACGCCCACATTTCGCGGGGGCACTGTGGTGAAGCTGTTGAAACCGAAGATGCCCAGCCCGATCAGGGCGATGAGCGTGCCGGAAACGATCGGTCCGAACTTGTAGTCAGTCTCGAACAGGGCTTGGCCGAAGACAGCCACAGCGAGTCCGAAGAGAACCAGCAGGATCGGTACGACGATCGTCCAGATAACAGCACCCATATAGGCGCGTCCTCCTAGAGAAGGGAGGGGTCTCTCCCCTCCGCGACTCTAGTGTACCACGGGTGCGCTACTCGACAAGTCGAGCCTGCTCCTCGTCAACCACGGCGTCGGCGACCTTTCCGATGGACTCCTCGGTGAGGTTCACCTCGCCTGGCACCGGAATGCCTGCCTGAAGGATCGCCAGGATCTGGTCCAGCTTGCCCTGCACGAACTGCATGTCCGCGTCGATGGTGTGAACCTGCTCCTGCACGTTCAGGGCAGTCTGGTATGCCAGGTGCGCACGCTGGGCTGCCTCGGTGATGGCGGTCTCACCCATGATCTCCGGGTTGTTGCCCGCAGGGTCATGCTTCGGAGAGTCGGTACGCCAGTAGAAACCGTCGTTGTTGACCGCGTTGTCGCGGTTCCACACCGCATCACGGGTCTGGTCAGCGGACAGAGCCATCTCATACCCCAATACGTCGAGCAGTTTGTCCATGTTCTCACGGGTCAGTGCGTTCCGGGAGAACGAGAAGTGGATGTGCCACAAGTGCGAAGAATCGGACGACACTGCCGTTACATACCGGTAGTCCCAGCCTTCAACGGCGGAGTCCTTGTCGGCCTGGCCGTAGAACTCCCGCATCCAGTTGAGGCGGTCGTCGTTCATGTCCTTGCCGGAGTCCAGGAGCCGCTTCGCGTACTTGGCGATCCTGGTGTAGTCACCGTGCTGCGCTTCTGGGAACGTCCAGTCCAGGGCGGCGGCAAGGTTGCTGGGTCCACCCTTGTCGGGTGCGTCGACTACCGAGTAGTCGGTGGGCTTGTTGCCCGAGCGTGTGTTGTGATAGCCCGGTTTGTCAGCAAAGATGCCACCGAGTTGTGTGGAGGGCTCCATCTCGTGGAGCTTCTGCCACAGGTAGTCGATGGCATCTGAAATCGGAGGACTGACCATACAGTCCAGGCTAGTCCGGAGTTACCAACCTTGGGAAGCGTTCGTATCGTTTGAGGTGAGTGTTTCCCTCGTTGTCAGCTTCCGTGAACTTTGTGTGCGTTGTCCCTTCCCATCCGCATAGACAGACGGGCTGGATCACCGGGTCAAGGATTTCGGGGGGCGACACCTCCCGAAACATGATCACGTGTCTAATCCGCATACGCTCGCTCCACCCAGTAGTGCAGTTGGTTACGCGCACTCTCCCGAGACTCGCCGATCTTGTCGTGGAGTCCTTGAATGAGCGCAGCCCTGGAGGCGTTACCCTCCAGGGACTCCAGGTCCGACTCGATGTCACCCAAGGCAAGCAGATACCCCTCCGTGTAGGAGATCATCCGTTCGCGCATGGACTTCTTGATCGGCTCGGTGCGCGTGAATTTGCGGTGGCTCACTGAAGCTCACCCATTGCCGCCGCGAGGCGGGGAATCACGAAGTCGGGCACCGCGTGTCCGGCCTTCTGATGTTCGCGTACGTGGCGGATCATTGCCTCGTGGGTGTCGACCCGGAAGTCCGGGTGCTCCCCAGCGAAACTGTCGACCATGTGGTCCTGGAGCAGGCACCCGCAACAGGTGATCCCACCCAGGTAACTGTCGTAGATGTACAGGGCCGAATCATACGGATGTGGTCCGTTCGGCCCACTCCACCTGACGTAACTCATATTCCTTCCTCCACAGTTGCGGGTCGTAGGACGCCGTGTCCCCTATCCAGACGCGCCCGTGTTCCTTGCAGTCCCCGTACACCAGGAGCGGTGTAGCCGGGTCGCATCCGCAGTTCTCCAGGTTGCAGTCCTCCGGGAAGATGACCTTCACGTTGGACAGGTACCAGCCGTGCCCCCTTGGGCATTTGAATGGCCACACCGGCGGCTTACTCATCACCGGTTCTCCTTCTTTCGTCGTGAGTTCTTCTCGATCCAGGGGCCGCCGTCGTACCGTATTGCACCACAGGCGCAGCGCTGGACACAGGTAAACGAACTCCAGAACCATGCGGCCGACCACCAGCGGCAGGTGTGCCACCTTCGGGGAAGTGGGGCCTGGTGCCACCAGACCCCCTCCCGGTGGAGGTACTCATCCTCCATTACTTGACCTTCTTCTCCAGGGCCACGAGCCGGTCGACGATCTCGGCGAGCATGTTCGTCTGGATCTGTGCGAGGGTCCGCATCTTTTCGATCTGCTCCTCGTGCGCCTGGACCACCTCGAAACCGTCCTTGACGATCAGGGTCAGTTGGCGGCCGAGGTCCGCCTGACGCGCCAGCATGATCTTGATCCTGGCGAGGACGTCGGTCTCCTTGGCAGCGTCCTGCTCCGGTTCGGGAGGGTCGTCGTCGAGGTTCCTGAGGAAGGCTGCAACTTTCTGGGGGGTCACTGGGGCAAGGTCACCCAGATCTCCAGTCTCATCATCTTGCATCGTCATACCCAGATCCTACCACGGTTCTTCGGATCTTGCCAATAGGAAGTTGTAAGCTGTACCAGGAAGCTGCAAGCTGTACTCCAAAGCTACACGTTGTAGGCCCAATGTGAACCAGAT